>ULNS01027436.1_pt1 | contig 14917 bp, 9 predicted proteins | sample 1951981 | NCBI WGS metagenome assembly ULNS01 (sample SAMEA4835583, study PRJEB28245) | human gut metagenome | biome: gut microbiome; material: fecal sample | place: Denmark | collected 2008
CAACTTTAGATCCTTGTGATATGATATTATGAGCGATTTATGTCAGTATCTTTTGATATTGGCCTTGAACAAGCTGTTAATTTTGTACACATATAAAACCTAAGGGAGGATTTTTTAATGAACGTATCTGTTGAAAGAGTTGTGAATGACGCAACCCTCAAAATTACTTTACCCGCTGAGGAAGTGAATAAAGGCTTTAAAAAAGCTATAAGCAAAATCGCTAACAGCGTAAACATTCCCGGTTTCCGTAAAGGTAAAGCACCCCGCAACATTATTGAAATGCACTATGGCAAAGATGCCATTAAACAAGAAGCATTCGAAATCGTTGCTAATGATTGCTATACTAAAGCACTTGATCAGGAGAGCCTGATTCCTGTGTCCGACCCCAAAGTTGAAGAATCTGTTTTTGAAGAAAATAAAGATATGGAACTGACTATCAAAGTCACTTTGAAACCTGAAATAGAACTGGGTGAATACAAAGGCTTGTCTGTAGAGAAAAAAGAAGCTGTTGTTGAAGATGCAGATGTTGACGCTGCAGTAGAAGAACTGCGCAGCCGTCAGGCCAAAATGGTAATTGCTGAAGAAGGTACAATTATTGAAAAAGGTGATTTTGCAATTATTGATTTCGCCGGCACTGTAGACGGTGAAGCTTTCAGCGGCGGTGAAGGTAAAGGCTATCCTCTGGAAGTTGGTTCTAACTCCTTTATCCCTGGTTTTGAAGATCAGCTGGTTGGCCTAAAAAAAGGCGATGCTACTGATGTAGAAGTAACTTTCCCTGAAGATTATTTCGTTAAAGAACTGGCTGGTAAAGAAGCTGTGTTCAAAGTTAACGTTCAAGATGTAAAACGCAAAGAGCTGCCTGAGCTGAATGACGAATATGTTGCAGCTAACAGTGAATATAAAACTGTTGCTGAACTGAAAGCTTCGTACAAAGAACGTATGCAGCAGAATGCTGAAAACAATGCGAAGGTTGAATATGAAAAAGCATTGATTGATGCTGCTGTTGCCAATGCTAAATTTGAAGTTCCTGAGATTATGGTCGAAGACCGCATCAGCCAAATGGTTGACGAAATGCGTATGAGTCTGGAAAGCCGTAAAATGACTTTAGAAATGTATATGCAGTATACTGGTATGGATATGGCTAAGATCCGCGAAAACCAGCGTGCGACTGCCGCTGAAAACGTAAAAACTGATTTGGTTCTGGATGCTATTGCTAAAGCAGAAAACATTCAGGTATCTATGGAAGACGTTGATGCTGAATTATCTGCTATTGCTGCTCAACATGGTGCTACGCTGGACGAAGTAAAGAATATCATTAAATCCAATGGTAACATGGGACTTTTGCTTGCAAATATTCTGCGTCGCAAAGCTGCTCACGTTGTTATTGACAACGCAAAATAATGGCATTTTGCCGCCGGCGCTTTAAGCTCCGGCGGCAGATGTGACTTTATTAAAAAATATAACCTTAAAGAAAAGGGGTGTAAGACATGAACTATGTGCCTATCGTTGTAGAGCAATCCAGCAGGGGTGAGCGCTCTTATGACATTTATTCCCGCTTATTGAAAGACAGAATCGTTTTTGTGACCGGCCCTATTGACGACGCGATGGCAAATGTCGTTATCGCCCAGCTGCTCTTCCTGGAATCCGAAGATCCTAATAAAGATATACATCTTTATATCAATAGTCCTGGCGGTAGTGTAAGTGCCGGCTTGGCTATTTATGACACGATGCAGTATATCAAACCTGATGTTTCTACCATTTGCATGGGTATGGCGGCCAGTATGGCATCTGTACTTTTAGCTGCAGGAACTCCGGGAAAACGTTACGCGCTCCCTTATTCCCGCGTGATGATTCATCAACCGCTGGGAGGGGCTCAGGGTCAAGCTACAGAAATTGAGATTCATGCGCGCGAAATTCTGCGTATCCGTGAAGAGATGAATGGTATTTTAGCTAAACATACAGGTCAGTCGAAAGAAAAAATCGCACAGGATACTGAACGCGATTATTACCTGACCAGCGAAGAAGCTAAAGCTTATGGGCTTATTGATGAAGTTGTAACCCGTAAGGCAGCAGCTGAAGAAGCGAAATGATGCATACTAAGGAGATAACAATATGAACTTTGGCGAGGGGAACGACAGCAATATAACTTGTTCCTTCTGTGGAAAAAGAGAAGGCCAGGTCCGCAAGCTGATTGCCGGTCATAACGTCTATATCTGCGACGAATGTATCGAACTTTGCAATGAAATGCTGACAGAAGACCTGAAAGAAACAAATGCTGCTGTTGTCAGTGTAAACGAACTGCCGAAGCCGAAAGAAATTAAAAATATTATTGACGAGTATGTTATTGGTCAGGAAGAAGCAAAAAAAACTTTGGCTGTAGCGGTTTATAACCACTATAAACGTATTAACTATGAATTAAATAATCCTGCGAAGGATAAAGAAGTAGAACTGCAAAAATCAAATATTCTAATGCTGGGGCCTACCGGCAGCGGTAAAACTTTGCTGGCACAGACGTTGGCAAAGATTTTGCAGGTACCTTTTGCAATCGCTGATGCTACTGCTTTGACAGAAGCTGGTTATGTAGGTGAGGATGTTGAAAATATCCTGCTGAAATTGATCCAGAACGCTGATTTTGATATTGAGCGTGCTCAAAGAGGCATTATTTATATTGATGAGATCGATAAGATTTCTCGTAAATCAGAAAATCCTTCTATTACACGTGATGTATCAGGTGAAGGTGTGCAGCAGGCACTTCTGAAAATTTTGGAAGGTACAGTCGCCAGCGTTCCGCCGCAAGGAGGACGCAAACATCCGCATCAGGAGTTTATTCAGATCGATACTACTAATATTTTATTTATCTGTGGCGGTGCTTTTGCCGGACTTGAAAATATTATCGGTGCACGTATCGGCAAAAAGAATCTTGGTTTTGGTGCTGATATCAAAACAAAAGAAGAAGCAAAAGCTGATACGATCTTTAAAAAAGTTTTGCCTGAAGATTTAATGAAATTCGGTTTGATTCCTGAATTTGCAGGTCGTCTGCCTGTTGTTGTGACACTGGATTCTTTGGATAAAGACGCTTTGATCAAAATCCTGCAAGAGCCTAAAAATGCTTTGATTAAACAATATCAGCATTTCCTGGCTATGGATAATGTAGAACTGGAATTCGAAGACGGTGCTTTAGTGGCTATTGCAGAAGAAGCTCTTAAACGTAATGCCGGCGCCCGCGGTCTGCGTTCTATCATCGAAGAGGTAATGCGTAATGTGATGTATGAAGTGCCTTCACGTATCGACGTTGTAAAATGTGTAGTTACAGAAGCGGCAATCAGAGAACACATGGAACCGAAAATGGTGGTTGCTAGTTAAGCAATTAAAAAAAGAAGGGGAAGGGGCATAGCCTTTTCCCCTTTTTATGTTAAAATAAAGTTGAGTAATGAAAATGCTTTAAAAATATCGTTTGCTGCAGTTAATACTGTTGGCAAAGGAGGGTAATATATGGAAACAAAACCACGTTTAATGCCGTTGCTTCCTTTAAGAGGAATGCTGGTATTTCCAGGTATGATTATAAATCTTGATGTAGGCAGGGAGCGTTCCATTCATGCAGTAGAAGCTGCGATGACTTCCGATAAGCAGATACTTCTGGTATCACAGAAGGAAGCCGTAACGATGGAACCCGGGCAGAAGGATTTATTTAAATATGGTGTCATAGCGGAAATCAAACAATTATTGAAATTGCCAAGTGGAGCTTTGCGGATACTTGTAGAAGGATTAGCCCGAGCCAAAGTAGAAACTATTATCGAAGCTCCGGCTGTCGATACATATTTCCAGGCTAATGCACTGCCGATGGATTCTGTTGTCAGTGAAGATAATGAAGTGGAAGCGCTGCGCAGGATGCTGATTGAAACGTTTGAGCAATGGATTATTGCCAGCAAAAAAGTTAACAGTGAAGTGCTGCTGACCTTTAAGGACCAAACTGACCCAGGACGGGTTGCGGATATGATTGCCGGTTATCTGTCGATAAATATCGAAGAAAAAGAGCAGCTGTTAGAAGCGGTTGATGTTAAAGAACGTATGAATAAACTCTATACGTATTTATGCAAAGAACTGGAAATTGCCGGTCTGGAAAAAAATATTTCACAGCAGGTGCGTAAACAGATAGAACAGAACCAAAAAGAATATTATCTGCGTGAACAGATGAAAGCCATTAATAAAGAACTTGGCGAAGGTGATGAACGTCAGGCCGAAATAGACGAATATAAGAAGCAGATGTCAGAGCTTGATCTGCCGGCTGAAGTTGTTGAAAAAATCAATAAAGAACTTGACCGTCTTTATAAAATGCCGCCGATGATGGCTGAAAGCGCCGTAATCCGCAATTATATCGATGTGCTTTTAAGTTTGCCCTGGGGTAAGTTTACAGAAGATAATTTTGACCTTGAAGTGGCTGCTAAAGTACTGGATAAAGACCATTACGGTTTGGAAAAAGTAAAAGAACGTATTTTAGAGTATTTGGCAGTACGTGCTTTGACCAAACAAAGTAAGGGACCGATTTTATGTTTAGTCGGACCTCCTGGTGTGGGTAAAACTTCTCTGGCACATTCGGTTGCCAGAGCGATCGAGCGTAAATTTACCCGTGTTTCTTTAGGTGGCGTTCGTGATGAAGCAGAAATCCGCGGTCATCGTCGTACATATATCGGCGCAATGCCAGGCAGGATTATTCATGGTATGCAAACCAGCGGTTGCATGAATCCTGTTTTTCTTCTGGATGAGATTGATAAAATGGCTTCTGATTTTCGGGGGGATCCGGCTTCGGCTCTGCTGGAGGTATTAGACCCGGAACAAAACAACACTTTCAGTGACCATTATATTGAATTCCCTTTTGATTTGTCACATGTTTTCTGGATTGTAACGGCTAATACGGTAGAAACTATCCCTCCTGCTCTATTAGACAGGATGGAAGTGATTCAACTTACCAGTTACACTGAGGACGAGAAAGTGAAAATCGGCGAATTGCATTTATTGCCGAAGGAACGTCAGGCACATGGCTTGACTGCAAAAACTTTGAATATTACAGAAACAGCTCTGCGTCATGTTATACGCGAATATACACGTGAGGCCGGTGTACGTAATTTAGAACGGAAAATAGCGGCGATCTGCCGTAAAACAGCACATCGTATTGTGACGAAACAGGTAAAAAGTGCTAAAGTTACCGAAAAAAATCTGACTAAATATTTAGGACCGGTTATTTTTCTGGAAAGCGATCTGACTGCCAAGGCAGAAATAGGTATCTGCACAGGTTTGGCCTGGACCAGTGTTGGAGGTGAATTACTGAAGGTAGAAGTACTGGCTACTAACGGTAAAGGAGGTCTGGTATTGACTGGGCAGTTGGGTGATGTTATGAAAGAATCTGCTCAGGCCGGTTATACTTATATTCGTTCTCGGGCTAAAGAGCTGCATTTGGATGAAAAGTTTTATGAAACTACTGATATCCACATTCATTTACCGGAAGGCGCAATCCCAAAAGATGGTCCTTCCGCCGGCATTACTATGGTGACGGCTATGGTTTCAGCACTGACTAAACGTTGCATAAAAGCGGGTATTGCCATGACTGGAGAGATCACTCTTTCTGGCAAAGTGCTTCCGGTAGGAGGAATTAAAGAAAAAATGCTGGCGGCGCATCGTTATGGTGTAAAAACCATTCTGCTTCCAGAACAGAATATGCAGGATCTGGAAGAACTTCCTGTCAATGTGCGTGCGGCAATAAAATTCATTCCTGTTAATCATATGGATCAAGTGTTGAAATTAGCTTTGGAGGAGTAAGATGAATAAAGGAACCTGGGATATTATTCATGCCCAATATATCACATCTGCTGTCAGAGCAGACCAATATCCGACACCACCGTTAATAGAGGCTGCTTTTATAGGGCGTTCTAATGTTGGCAAATCATCACTGATCAATTCGCTCTGCAGACGTAACGGCTTGGCAAGAGTGAGCTCGACTCCAGGCAAAACACAGACTATAAATTTTTATGGTTTGCAGGCTAAACGCACTACTGAAGGGCAGGAAGAACGTGCTGATTTTTATTTAGTAGATTTACCAGGTTATGGTTTTGCCAAAACAGCTAAAACGAACAAAGATAAATGGTCAGGATTTATCAGTAAATATCTTTCCGGATCTGATAATCTAGGACTGGTCTGTCAGCTTATTGATATCAGGCATAAGCCTTTGGACAGCGATATTGAAAGCTATCACTGGTTACTGGACTGTGGACTGCAGGTTCAGGTTATTTTGACCAAAGCAGATAAATTGTCGAAAAATGCAGCGATGGCTCAAAAAGCATTATTCAAACGGGAGCTGGGACTGGATGACAGCCGTATTATGACCTATTCTGTAACTCAGAATACAATGCGCAGTGAATTGATAGGGCGGATCATGACGGCACTGGAAGGGCATTATTAAGCGAGGGAAATATGTTGAATCGTTTGCTGCTGTTTGTTATGGCAGCCTGTTTAGGAACGTTATTTTTAAAAATGGAATTGCCTATACCATATCTTTTAGGCGGCATTTTTGCTGCAGTAGCCTGTAAGATAGCTGGTTCGCCTGTTACCTGGCCTAAGAATTGGCGTGAATTGGGTTTGCTTGTAGCTGGGTATGGTATTGGCCGTAATTTTACAGCTGATACATGGGAGAAAATGACGCATCAGACCTTTGGGGTACTGGAAGCCACGCTGATAGCTGTAGCTGTTGCTGTTTTAATTGCCTGGTGGACAGCGAGACATACTTCGGCTAATTTGATCAGTTGTGTGATGGGCATTATGCCTGGCGGGCTGACGCAAATGATGCTGATGTCGGAGGATGATCCAAGGGCTGACGCAAATGTTGTTGTCGTTATGCAGACTCTGAGGCTGGTAGGCGTTATTGTAGCAGTACCATTTCTGGTAATCCATGGTTTAGGTGCTCAGGTTATGCAAAACAATGCTATTGTTCAGACAACAGACGGTACGCATTGGCTTATTCTTGTCCCATTGTCGTTTTTAGGCGCTTTTGTTGCGACTAAGTTAAAGGTGCCAACACCGCGTTTGCTGGGGCCGATTCTGGCAACAGCGGCAGGGTCGTATTTTTGGGGAAGTTTACAGCCTGTGCCTGGTTTGCTTATGATGCTGGCACAGGTAAGTATTGGATTATACATGGGCGTAATGCTGGATCCCAAAAAACTTTCGGCTACTAAGGAATTGATGCCTTATATTTTTAGTGGTATCGTTTTGATGATTGGTGTCAGTGTTGTTGTTGCCTGGTCCCTGTCAGAACGGTATGGGTTTTCTTTAGTAACCGCTTTTTTAGCAATGGCTCCCGGCGGAATTGCGGAAATGTGTCTGGCTGGAATGAGTATGGGAGAAGATGTTTCAATCATTCTTACTTACCAATTAGTACGGTTATTGTTTTTGAATATCTGCGTTCCTTTGGGAATCACTATGTATTTTAAAAATAAAAGTCTTGATTAGCAGTATCGTAGCTTACTGAATAAAATAGTAAGCTACGATACTGTTTTATTTGCGAAAAATAATATATGAAAAAATATATTAAAAGACTTGACAAAAGAAATAGTAATAAATATAATTAAGCTAACAAATGAATATTGTAAGCTAAAGGTGCTCTACAGAGCTTAATAGAGAAGTCGGTGCAATTCCGACGCGGTCCCGCCGCTGTAACGAGGAGTAAACTTCAAATGCCACTGGTAGTAATACTGGGAAGGTGAAGTGAGCTATGAATCGGAGTCAGAAGAACTGCCTTAGCTACATCGCTGATTGACCTGCGAGAGACGGGGAGGAGATGCTGCAGAGTTCGTATTTTAGGTAAATACGAAGTGCGAATCTTTTGCTATGAATTTCTGACCGTTTTTCTTAATATTATTTTAAGAAAACGGTTTTCTGTTTTTCTGTGCTTTTGTAAGCGCGTTGAGGTCGAAGTGTGATGGCTAGACCTCGAAAATAAGGTCAGCCATCAGTGTATATATTTATTTGTGACAGGTCTGGACAACCTGCCGGGTTTATTGCCATTCTCAAATTCTCTTTGTGCAAGAACCTTCTTCTCAATTGCCTGCGTAGGGGTGCGCGGCAAGAGCAACCATCACATTTTTTTTGATGGTTGCTTTTTTTGATAAGGGGCTTATAGAGGCAGTTTCGGTAGGAGATTCTCGAACCATTCTGCGATACATAAGTAAGCAAAGTACAGGAGGTGAACATTTACTACCCCGGCACAGAAAATAATTAATGAAAGGATGCCGTATATGGAACAAGATAAAAACCTTACAGCAGAGATTCAGCAGGAAGAAACTTTAGTGGGAACTATCCCTCCGGTTACTTTCGATGAATTTACGCCGCCGTCCTATGAGGAGTGGAAGCAAGAAGTAGTGACTGCTCTTAAAGGCGGTTCTTTTGAAAAGAGTATGTTCACTAAAACTTATGAGGGTATCACCCTGAATCCTATTTATAGATTAGAGGATCAGGAGAAGATTACTCACAATAAAACCTATCCCGGCATGGAAAGCAACCTGCGCGGTGCTAATGCAGGAGGTTATATCCATAAAGTATGGACTATTGCTCAGGAGTGTGATGGAAAAACTCCTGCCGAAGCCAATGAAATGGTTAAATACGAGCTGTTGAAAGGAACTACCGCTGCTAGTGTCGTTTTAGATACTGCGACACGCAAAGGCTATGATCCTGATAAGGCAGAAGTAAAAGATGTTGCTGATATAGGCGTATCTTTGGCTACTGTAGCTGACGTGGAAAAACTGCTGGATGGTGTTGATCTGGAAAAATTCGAAATCGATATTTATGCCGGCGCTTCCAACATCGCTCTTTTGGCTGCTGTAATCACTGTCTGCGAGAAAAAAGGTCTGGCCCTCGAAAAATTACATGGCGCTATTACTGTCGATCCGATTGGCGAACTTGCTTTGGACGGCGAATTAGTTCGTCCGCTGGACGAATATTATGACGAAATGGCACATAGCATTGCCTGGGCTGAAAAAAATGCTCCGCAGCTTAAAACAGTAGTTGTCAATACCGATGTTTATCATAATGGCGGTGCTAACGACATTCAGGAAGTAGCGTATGCTATGAATGCAGCTGTAACTTATATGCGCGCTATGGAACGCCGTGGTATTGATGTCAATACCTTCTGTCGCCACCTGCGTTTTCATTTCAGTATCGGAGCTAATTTCTTTATGGAAATTGCTAAACTGCGCAGTCTGAAAATGGTTTGGGCGCAAATCGTTAAAAATTGCGGTGGGGATGAAGAAGCACAAAAGATCAATCTTTATGTCAGCACTTCTACCTTCTGCCAGACGAAATACGATCCTTATGTAAATCTGCTGCGTGCGGCAACACAATCCTTCTCTGCGGTTGTTGGCGGTATGGACGGCATGTATGTCAAACCTTTCGATCATTGCATTCGTCCCAGTGATGTATTTTCCCGCCGTATTGCCCGTAATATCCAGATCATGGAACAGCATGAATTCAACTTTATTCAGCCGATCGATCCTTCCGGCGGCAGCTGGTATATTGAACCGCTGACAGAAGAATTTACGGAAAAATCCTGGGCTAAGTTCCAGGAAATCGAAAGCCACGGCGGCTTACTGGCAGCGCTTGAAAGCGGCAAAGTACAGGCAGCGGTTAAAGCTATTTTAGAAGAACGTTTTAAAAATCTTGCTACCAGAAAAGATCGTGCAGTCGGCAATAACATGTACCCGAACATGACTGAAGAACTTTTGGAAGTGCCTGAAGTTGATTTCGCAGGAATCCTTAAAGCACGCAAAACTGATTTGGAAGTCAACGTAAAAGTACGCGACAATGCTTATGTAGAAGCTGTACTCAGCGACCTTGGCAAACGTGATGCCAGTGAGTTGGGTTCTTTGATCGCTGATGCTGAAAAAGCATTATTGGCTGGAGCAACTATGGGTGAAATTTCAGCAGCTCTTACCGGCAGTGCTAATGGCGAAAAGGTTGAAGCTATTGCTCCGCATCGCTGGACTGAACGCTATGAAGAACTGCGTATGCGTACGGAAAATTTTGTTGATAAAACCGGTGCAAACGTTAAAATTTTCCTGGCCAATATGGGACCGATCCCGCAGCATAAAGCACGTGCCGATTTTGTTACCTCTTTCATGCAGGTGGCTGCCTTTGAGGTTGTGACAAATAATGGCTTCCTCACTGTCGAAGAAGCTGTTAAAGCAGCGCTTGAGTCCGGTGCCGATGCAGCCATCGTCTGCTCGACTGACGCTACTTATCCGGAACTGGCCCCAGCAGTTACGAAAGGCATCAAAGCTGTAAATCCGGAAATGAAGGTATTCCTGGCAGGTGCTCCCAGCGCAGAACTGAAAGAAATCTGTGATGCTGCAGGTATGGATGATTACATCAGCGTCAAATCCAATTGCTATGAAACCTTGCTCCGTATGCAAAAAGAAAGGGGGATGTTCTGATAATGTCCAGAATTCCTGATTTTAGTCAAATTCCCTTTCAGCAGGCACCCGCACAAGGCGCCGCCGAGTTTGCTGCCTGGAAGGAAAAATTAAAAACTGAAACCGGTAAATCCTTTGAAGAAAATTTTTACCGTACAATGGAACAAATCAACGTAGCTCCTTTATATGATGTGAATGCCTATAAAGACTGCGAACATCTGCATTATATGGCAGGTATCCCGCCATTTTTGCGTGGACCTTATTCAACGATGTATGTAACCAAACCCTGGACAGTACGTCAATATGCAGGCTTCTCTACTGCAGAAGAATCAAATGCTTTCTATCGCCGTAACCTGGCGGCAGGGCAAAAAGGTCTGTCTATCGCATTTGACCTTGCAACTCACCGCGGTTATGACTCCGATCATCCGCGCGTTGTCGGTGACGTAGGTAAAGCCGGTGTTGCCGTTGACTCTATTTTGGATATGGAGATTCTTTTCTCCGGCATTCCTCTGGATCAAATGTCTGTATCAATGACAATGAACGGCGCAGTGCTGCCTGTATTGGCCTTCTATATCCTGGCTGGTGAAGAACAGGGCGTAGACAAATCAGTTATGGCAGGTACGATCCAAAACGACATTCTGAAAGAATTCATGGTTCGTAATACCTATATCTATCCGCCTACAGCTTCCATGCGCATCATCGGTGATATTTTCGAATATACCTCCGCTTATATGCCCAAATTCAACAGTATCTCGATTTCCGGTTATCATATGCAGGAAGCAGGCGCTACTGCTGATATCGAACTTGGCTATACATTAGCCGACGGTCTCGAATATCTGCGTACAGGTACTGAGCATGGTCTTACTATTGACCAGTTTGCACCGCGTTTGTCCTTCTTCTGGGCAATGGGTAAAAACTACTTTATGGAAATTGCTAAAATGCGTGCAGGACGTATGCTGTGGGCGAAAATCGTTAATTCCTTCGGCCCGAAAAAAACCAAATCTATGGCTTTGCGTACACATTCGCAAACTTCCGGCTGGAGCCTGACAGAGCAAGATCCGTTCAACAATATTACGCGTACCTGTATCGAGGCTATGGCAGCAGCTTTGGGGCATACCCAGTCGCTGCATACTAACGCTTTGGACGAAGCTATCGCGTTGCCGACAGATTTCTCGGCTCGTATTGCTCGTAATACTCAATTGTACATTCAGGACGAAACCAAAGTCTGCAAAGTTATTGATCCGTGGGGCGGTTCCTATTATGTAGAGGCACTGACCAATCAGCTGATCCAAAAAGCCTGGGCACATATCCAGGAAATCGAACAGCTCGGCGGTATGTCCAAAGCTATTGATACCGGTCTTCCTAAAATGCGTATCGAAGAAGCGGCAGCACGTCGTCAGGCTCATATCGATTCCGGCGCCGAAAAAATTGTCGGCGTAAACGATTACCGTCTGGAAAAAGAAGATCCGCTTGATATTCTGGAAGTCGACAACACTGCAGTTCGTTTGGCGCAGATCGAACGTTTGAAAAAATTGCGTGCTAACCGTGACAACGATGAAGTTCGCCGTTGTTTGGACGCTATCACACATTCCATGGAAACCGGTGAAGGCAACTTGCTGGAGCTGGCAGTTAACGCAGCTCGTGCTCGTGCTTCCAAAGGCGAGATTTCTGACGCTGTCGAAAAAGTCTGCGGCCGTCATAAAGCTATCATCCGTTCAATTTCCGGCGTCTACAGCAGCGAATTTGCTGACGAAGATGTTATCAAGGAAGTTCGTCAGATGACAGATGACTTTGAACAGCGCGAAGGCCGTCGTCCCCGTATCTATATTGCTAAAATGGGACAAGACGGACATGATCGCGGGGCGAAAGTTATTGCTACCGCCTTCGCAGATATGGGCTACGACGTAGATATCGGCCCTCTGTTCCAAACTCCGGAAGAAGCTGCGCAGGATGCAGTAGATAATGATGTTCATATCGTTGGTATGAGCTCATTGGCAGCAGGTCATAAAACCTTGATGCCGCAACTGGTAGAAGAACTTAAAAAACGCGGACGTGAGGATATCATGGTCGTTATCGGCGGCGTAATTCCTGCCCAGGACTATGATTATCTCTACGAACACGGTGCAGCAGCTATTTTTGGACCCGGCACCATTATACCTGTCTGCGCTAAAAAAGTACTGGAAGAGCTGAACAGACGCTTGGCGGATTAAGCCATGACAGATACTTATAAACCTTCGTGGGTGCCTGAAGAAGAAAACGATAAATTTGCCTGCCGGGTAATGTACGGTGTTACAGGCGGTCATGAAGGAACTCCAGGTGTAACAGTAGATAAAAAAGACAAAGTAACTCCGGCTATCAAACGCCGTAAGCTGGAAGTCGACGATTACGTCGAAGGTGTCCTCAAATGTGACCGCGCAATTTTATCACGCGCCATCACTTTGGTTGAAAGTAATGCTGCCGCTCATTTTGAGACGGCACAGCAGGTTATCCAAAAACTGCTGCCTTACACTGGTAAATCGACACGCGTTGGGATCACCGGTGTGCCTGGTGCAGGTAAATCCACCTTTATTGAGGCTCTTGGCACAAACCTGTGTCGTGGCGGACATAAAGTCGCAGTACTGGCGGTCGATCCCTCCAGTACTGTTACCAAAGGCAGTATCCTGGGCGATAAAACACGTATGGAACAGCTTTCACGCGAACCGAATGCTTTTATCCGTCCGTCTCCTTCGGGAGGAACTTTGGGTGGTCTGACTCGTAAAAGCCGTGAAACACTGCTTTTGTGCGAAGCTGCCGGCTATGACACCATTTTAGTCGAGACCGTAGGCGTAGGGCAGAGTGAAACTACCGTACGTTCGATGGTAGATTTTTTTCTGCTGGTCGTATTGACAGGCGCCGGCGACGAATTGCAGGGGATGAAAAAAGGCGTAATGGAACTCGCCGATGCAATCGTCGTCAATAAAGCCGATGGTGATAATAAACAGCGGGCAATGGTTACCAGAGCTGAGTATGAACGTATCCTGCAATTTTTACGTCAGGCTACCGAAAACTGGACGACTCATGCCTATACCTGCTCTGCTTATACAGGAGCGGGAATTATGGAACTGTGGAATGATGTTATCGAAGCCTTTATGAAACAAGGCTGGGGAAATGGCGTGTTAGCTGAACGCAGGAAACAGCAGACGCTTTCCTGGGTATATACCATGGTTGAAGAACATCTGCATAATCTGTTTTATCGTTCGCCAGCCATTATTGGCTGCAAAGAAGAGATCGAGCGTGAAGTAGTGGGCGGAAAAATTTCGGCTACTATGGCGGTTCAAGATCTCATCAACAGATTTGCTGCTGCTGAGCTGAGCGGTGTTAATGTTAAAGACAGCTCGCCTTTTGAAATAAAATAATTTTTGGATTCTCCATTGGGGCGCGGCCGCCCGTGGGCCGCGCCATTTTTTAAGGAGGCAATACAGATGAATGATAACCCGGCTATTAAAGGCCTGATAGAATTAATCGAAAAACGTTATGGATTGGAAGTTCTCGACTCTCACTACGTCCTGGTTGATGAAAAATTTAAACAATATAATATGATGCTGTATGTCAAATTACCAAAACAGATGCTTGACGAATTTAAACGCTTATATTCGAATAAAACTAGCGCCATGCATGTTGCGTGGAGCATTGACGATAAAGATAACATTAGATTCCACGCTGCTATTGGCAACAATATCCTTTTGCTTTTAGATTCTCTGCTGTCAAAAGAATGAAAGAAGTGAGAGTAGATGACTAAAAGAAAAACCAGAGCTAGTGTGTGTATTATCGGTTGCAGACGCGACGTTATTAACGCTTAATGAAAAATACGCTTATCTTTTTACAGCATAAGATAAGCGTATTTAAAAATTACGATAGAAGTGCAAATGTTTTCACATAACATAAAATTGTTACTAATACTTATTAGTAATATATAACGCAAAAAATATTTAGAAGTTTTTTTACTAAAAGTGTTGACAAGATAATTAGTAATGCTTATAATTAATATAACAAATCAATATTTCATATGGGTGTTCTATGAACTTAAATGTCGATCGGTGTAAATCCGATGCGATCCCGTCACCGTAACAGGTCAGTCCTTGCACAAGCCGAGGTAATACCTGAAGCCGGACAGCAGCCTATATAAGCATCACTGCTTGACCTGCGAGAGACAGGAAGGAGATGTTTTTAACCAATGAGGTTCTGTTTATGTGAGAGTGGCAGAACCGCTTTGACTGATAACATTTGACCGTCTTCGCGCCTTGAGAAGACGGTCTTTTCTTATGATTGTCGTTTTATTCTTGCTGGTCGAAATATTGATTGTTCTACAGAGTAAAAATGCCGGACACATTTTCACTCTGTCCGGCAGATATATTCTGATTTATTTGCTGTTTTCAAGGCTTTCTTAAAAGAATAGAAAATCCTTTCTCTCCTCCTTCGTTGGCAGG
>ULNS01029365.1_pt1 | contig 14638 bp, 7 predicted proteins | sample 1951981 | NCBI WGS metagenome assembly ULNS01 (sample SAMEA4835583, study PRJEB28245) | human gut metagenome | biome: gut microbiome; material: fecal sample | place: Denmark | collected 2008
TGATGCCCTCGATGCCACCGAGTGCGGTCACCAACATAATCCAATCATTCATTTCCATTTCTCCCGGTTTAACAATCGATACAAATTATAAGCACCCCCACATAAGCACAAGCAAACGCTGCCATCTCCGCCCAGAACAGCCATTTCCGGTATCTCAACATGATAACAACGGCTATCGGGAAAGCAACCGCAGGCAAGTACCACATACCGGAGAGACAAACCCAAAGAATTGTAGCTAATCCGGCTATTACTGTCCCTGCATAATGTACTTTGCTCTGAAATTCCTCCTTGAACAGCGGGGCTGTCCCGACGAACATCAGCCCACCGCAAGCAAGAAATGCCAAACATTGCAGGTTCTCCGATGAGCATTCAATCCACACCGGCATAAGCAGCATGGCAGGAACAATCATAGCTATCTGGAACAGCCATGCCGGACGATTCCGCTTCTTCAACTGATAGTAGGTATCAGACAAGCTCCAAGGCACTCCGCACACTCTCACCGCATACATTATGTACATAGTGAGCAAAAACAGCGACATAAAATATAAGTAAATCATAAGCCATCAATTTAAAGGTTGAACACTAATTTTTCAGGATAACCGGAAGTGTAATCATACGCTCCGACCTCCTCTTTCGTAGCAAGTCCCATAACCGCGGCCAGATGTTCCTGCGTGGCATTATAGCATTCCAGGGCATACAGTTCCAGTGCGGCCAGCATCTGCAAGGCAAGAGGAATGGGGATTACATACTTCACGGTATCATACCACAGCACGGTTGTCTCCTTGCCCGCAGCCTGCTCGATAGTGATTGAGTTTGCCAGTCCTACCCGCGTATCCTTGTCAAGCCACATCCGCTTGCCGCCAAGCGTAAAGGAATTCACGGCATCGGACCCGTCGTAAACAGCAATTTCATTGACCTTCGCGCTCTTCACACCCTCCAAAGTCGGCTCATAGGGAGGGATTAATTCACATTCAAGAATTTCCTTTGCAGACGCTGCCGGATGGGTTTCATAAAATGTTTTTTGTTCCACATTCAACGGTACCCAGGCTCCATTCAGGTAATCCTCATAGGTTGTACCCACTTCATAGTTTCCGTCCAGTTCAAAATCAAGACGGACAACTTTCTCCTCTGAATAAATATGTATATATTGCATTATTGTTAAAGCCTATTTTTATTCATTATGATAAATCGGTAATTCGCTCTAATACCTGATGTAAGCGGTGCCGTATTTATTTCAGTAAATGAGCCCAGATAATCCGAAGATTTGAACATACGATACGGAGAAGAACTTTCCTGTGCTATCGCATACTTTCCGTCAGACGAAAGCCCCAAAGCAAAGCTATTGCCAATAACGGAATGCTTCAATGCCCAGGTTTTTCCGTAATCGGCGGATATACGTGCACCGGAATAAGAGTACCCTCCCTCTATAACCATATATTTCCCGTCATAGGATATGGCCAATGTACGGGCAGAGAAACTCGAATCGGTAATTTTAGTCCACGTCTTCCCATAATCCCCGGAATAATAGGCATAGTATAACTTTGATGAACTCTCCCTGTTGCAGCAACACAACATGTATTTGCCGTCACCGGAAATGGCAATCTTTGTGATAGGCCCCCTGAATATTTCACTGCTGAAAGTTTCTCCATAATCGGAAGATATAAACAGCTCATGGGTAGTATAATAGGGAGAATTTGACGCATATGCCACTACGTATCTGCCGGAATGGGACATTTCCACCCCCATGAGAGGCACGGTATTGTCTTTTAATCCATTGGAGACCCGCCATGTCTTCCCATAATCCCCGGAAAGCATCAAATCATATTTGTTATTGCTATTCTGACACACAACAGCGACCAGATTCCCCCTGCCGTTGCAGGCTATCGAGTATACGGAATAGCAATTATCAGGCTTGAAAGGTTCTGCCGTCTCCAGAAAATCCGTAGAACGCAATAATCCCACATTTGCCATATAGCACGAGCAATAGATATGCCTGCCGTCTCCGGACATGGCAATCCTCGTTCTATCGTTGCTGAAAAAGTATTCGTTTACATTAGGAAGGTCGGAAGGTTGTCTTCTGGTCCATGTCATTCCACAATCCTTGGAAATATCTATTAAGGCTCTACTGTCGGAGAATGCAATCACATACTGACCGTCCTTTATATTATTGCTTCGTCTTTTTAATACACTCATAAACCTTAGTCCCTTGTTTTTACGGATATTGAATAGGCGCCAGCGGCATAGCACCAGATACTAATCTCAAAGATATCTCCAGCGGAAACACTGATTGAAGTACCGGACATCGAAGTGAACGCGCCGGTATTGGGTATCGGCTGTGTGAATGCCGCCGATGCGACGCAGCGGATATACAAGTCATTGCCCACTGACATTCCGGAAGCAAGGCTGATGTTCGTGGCAGAACCCAACCTTGCAGTGATACTTCTCTTGGAAATTGGTAGGGAGGCCAGTGTCGTGACCGTATTCGCACCGGTGACTGTCGGGTCACCGACACCTTGCGGCCCTTGTGGTCCTTGCGCACCAGTCGCCCCTTTAGGTCCAGTAGCTCCGGTAGCACCCTTCAGGTTCTTGAAAGCAAAGGAAAAGGTTCTGGCCAATGCGGTACCACCGAGAGAAACGGTCACGGAGGGCGTACCGATGTTGGCGTCAACCGTAGCAGTAGCACCGGTAATACTGGCACTTGCACCTGCTGCACCCGTGGCACCAGTAGCACCGGTAGCGCCTTTTGCACCCGTATCACCTTTGTCTCCTTTATCGCCCTTTGGACCTTGTATTCCTTGTGCACCAGTGGCGCCTTTTGCACCAGCAGGACCGGTAGCACCAGTATCACCTTTTACTCCTTGCGGTCCTGTGGCACCGGTATCACCTTTCATGCCCTGTGGACCTTGTACGCCTTGAGGACCTTGCGCTCCCGTATCCCCCTTCTCGCCTTTATCGCCCTTTGGACCTTGTAATTGTCCTTGACTTTGCCAATCACCGTTATACCAGGCATAATATGTATAAGGCAATGCAGTTCCAACGGAATAGAAACCAGTGATGTTTGACCCGTCAGGTACAGCAGTCTTTAAGGCATCAAGCGTATCGTAACGTCCAAGAAGGGTGAATGTATCTCCCGGCTTGCCTTTCACATAGATATCCGTCTTAACGTATTCTTTAGCGCTCTTATCCCATTGGTATACATAGTGGTCTGCACCGATGTAGGTAGGATGTTCTGCCGTATCAGTAGCATTCGCAGTAGCCGTCTCCGATTCCTGCTTGAGGGCAGCAAATTCAGTGACACGGGTACTTTCAGCATTTACACGGCCACTTTCAGCATTTACGCGTCCGGTTTCGGCTGTTTGGCGGTTAGTTTCCGCACTATTACGTGTATCCTCAGCAGTGCTTCGGGCATTCTCAGCAGTAACGCGCTTACCTTCTGCTGTAGCACGACCGGTTTCAGCATTGACACGACCCGTTTCGGCTGTCTGTCGGGTTGACTCTGCGTTGGCCCGCACTGTCTCAGCATTTTTACGTTCCTCCTCGGCGCTGACACGTTTACCTTCGGCAGTAACACGGCCGGTTTCGGCAGTTGCCCGTCCGGTCTCAGACGTCTGTCGGACCGCTTCAGCTTTGCCTCGCTCTGTCTCTGCCGTTTTCCTGAGACCTTCGGCTGTCACACGTTCCTTTTCGGCATTGATACGCGTAGTTTCAGCAGATGCGCGGGTACTTTCAGATGAAGCACGCTTTGTCTCAGCCGTTTCACGGGATTTCTCAGCTTCCTTGCGTGCGTTCTCCACTATGACACGCTCCGCTTCGGCTTTGCGCACTTCCTCAGCAGCTTCCTCAGCAGGGGCAGACAGCAACTCAAGCGGTGCCTCGACCACCGATTCTTCCATACCGGCAAGACGGAGGGCGGGCAGGCTCACGATATCGGCCAGCGAATCGACAATCTCCACATCGCCCACACCTTGGGAGCCGACAAGAAGGGCTTTCTTCACCTCCTCTACAAGCTGGTTGAACTGATTTGATTCCAATACCATAATTTTCAGAATTGATTTAAGATGGCTGGATGACGTTCAGTTGGTTAATTACCGCACGTTTCACGGCAGCTATGAGCCGTGAGTTCTTCACCACAAGTTCAAGAGCCTTGCAATACTGTTCCGGGATTTCCACCGCATCTTTCGAGTAGTAGATTTCCCGTGCCAAGTCTTCAAAGCCTATATCCAGAAGGATACTTCCGTTGTACATCATTTCATTGCCGACCGTTTCGGCTACGTCGAAGGTCTGCTTGGCGCCTTCGAATGAGGTCTGGGCCTCGATTTTCTTAAAGTTGATTTTCATACTTTCTATTTTAATTATTCTATATACTCATCCATGACAGATACCAATTCCCCAAAACCCGTTTTATCACATGCCATTCACGCCCGTTGATATTCGTCCTGGAAGAGTTCGCGAACGTACCGGAAGGAAAACTGATGGTATTCCCGTTCGGCATTATCCATATCTCATGCCCGTCAGAAGAGGACGGAAGGGATATAGTACAGTTGCCGTAAAAAAGCAGTGTGTGGTCGGTCGCCTTAATGCTGTACCTTGTAACCGAAGAGAGTATCACGTCAGTATTCCGGTATACACCTTGCGTCTTCAGCGGCCCGGCAATTTCCAGAGTCCCGGAGGACGGAGCATACATCTTCCCCACTATCACATCACCACCGAAATAGCTCTCGCCGGAAGATACGTGTATGGCCCTATTGCGCCCCGGAATGGTTGCAGAGATGGTTACCACCCCTTTGACTGTGCCCGCTTCCATAGTCTGGTAGGGCCTTATCAGGATGCTATTGGCTCCTCCGTCCGACGCTATCGCATGCAGATAGTAGCTCTTGCTGAGTTCGAACTGCGTAGTGCTATCTGTAAGGTCGGTCACGAACGCTCTCGAGTTGGTGGATATACCGTTACCATGCAGATACAGATAGTCACCTATCCGGCCGCTGGAGGCGTTTATCTTTCCGTTTACGGTGATGCCGTTCAATATGGCGTTGGCACCGGAAATATTTCCTTTCAACGTAAGATTATTGGCTGTGATATCGTTAAGCGTGGCATTGGCACCGGATATGGTACCTTTCAGGGTAAGGTTATTCGCGGTGATATCGTTCAAGACAGCATCCCTGCCCGTTATACTCCCTTTCAAGGTAAGATTATTGGCGGTGATATCATTCAGTGTAGCCCCCGCCCCGGTAATGTTGCCCTTCAACGTAAGGTTATTGGCAGTAATGTCGTTCAGGATGGCGTCAATACCTGAGATATTGCCTTTTAATGTCAGATTATTAGCTGTAATGCCGTTCAGCGTAGCATCCGTGCCCGTTATGCTGCCCTTTAGAGTCAGGTTGTTTGCCGTGATGTCGTTCATCGTCACACGCCCGTTTGTATCGACCACGAAACTGCCGTTGATGATGGTCTTTCCCGTAAAGTTTATCCGGTCAGCCTCGATTGTAGCATTGGATATCAGCCTGCCCGCTTCGCCTTCGGTGATGAACGCGCTGATTTGAGCACGCCTGACGATATCACCGTTGGGGTCGACCTTTTCCGCAAACATGGTGGCGATATTGCTCTCCGTCACTAAACCGGCTTTGTCGATATTGGTAATGTTACCTTTGGAATCGAAGGTTATCTTCTGCACGAACTGGTCTATACGGCTAGCCGTCTGGCTAATGGCTGAGGTATGCTGTTCCACGGTACCCTTCAGGCTGTTTGTGGCACTCACCATGCTTTCTATCTTCTCGGCCGTCACATGGAAGCCGCCTGCATGGGCGGACATCCTGCCATCCAGGTCAGAGACGGACGCACTGAAGTCTGTACGAAGCTCGCGGGCCGATATGCCGATGGCAGACTTATATGCTTCGGTGATTCCCGTCTCAAGGTCTGCAAGACCGGACGTGAATTCTGCTTTCAGGCCACGGGCGGACAAGTTGATAGCGGAGGCGTATTCTTGCGTTATGCGGCTCTCAGCATCCTGCAGGTCTTCTGTGAACTTCACTTCAAGATTACGCGCAGTCAGCAGGAATTCACTGTGATAATATTCAAAGTTGTCAGCCGTATTTCTGATTTCATCAAGGTTCGCCTGAATCTTCTTGTCTGTGAGTTCGAAACGCATGTTGAACTCCTCGCGCAGGTCGGCAAGAGCATCATCGGTTAGTGTCAGTGCATACAAGTACATGTCACCGGTAAAAGACATATAGAAATTACCGGTACCGTTCCACTTGCCAGTTATCTCCATCTGTTTGAATTCGGTACCGGGATATAGGTCCTTAGAAAAGGAAATCGGGGTGTATTCCTCGAAGCCTTCTTCCTTCTCGTCCTTGAAATGGAAGGCAAGAGTGCCGGGACGTTTCACAAGATACTTGAAAGAGATAGTGAACTGCCGGGGGCGCTTGAGCCCGTCGAAGGTCTCGAAATCCGGATGGCGGTAAAAGTCTGAATTGACCTGCTCGATATAGCTGTTCTTAAGGCGCAGCACATTCTTTGCGCGTTCGCTTACTATATTAGCGAAAGATTCCTTGTTCGCATAGAAGTTACTGTTGAAATACAGCAGCCGGCCGTCAACTCGGAAGATGCGTATGTTGCTGCTACCGGTCCAGTACTGCATATCAGCGGCAAAAGACGCATTGTTAAGGTAATTGTTCAGGGCATTGATTTCATCACGCACGGATGAGATTTCAGACTTGATAAGTCCTTCAATGACAGTGAACATTGTCAGGATGTCCTCACCGGCCATAGTAAGGAATCGCCCCTTGATTTCTACGCCACCTTCCGGTGTGTACTTGATGTAAGTGCTCTCATCACGGGCGCCGATATAGGAAGTACCGTACACTTTCATGTAGGCATGCCCGGTGGATTTGTCAACACCGAAGGAGATTACATCTTTCCCCGTTAGGTTGAAGTCGTCAATGCCGGTGTAGAAAATTATAGACGGGGATGTCTCGTTGGTAGACGATAGCACGATTGCGCTTTGAAGGTCTACATCTGTACGGTGGCCCAATCCTATAATATCGTCACCTGCTTGGGGGATATCACTACCTTCATCACAGATGGCCTTGGATAAGTCAATATAGTCACGTCCCACAGCCATGACCTCACGCCAATAGTAGCGGTTGGAGGCGTTCAGGGTAGTCCCTTCGACGATGTTGCACTCCTTTGCTTGCGCCAGCGAGCCTACACTAAATTCGTTTGCTATCGCTTCACCTTCCTGCTCGGCAAGGAAATAGCAGCGGTAGGCATCTTCCAGTTCCTCCACGCGGATGCACTTCATACCGGCATGGGTGATTGTCTGTTCACCGCCTACATGGGTGGCTTTCTTAACCTGCAGTTCTTCAAAGACGGCCTTTATCTTCACATACAGACGGTCAACGACAGCTTGGGAAGTACCGTCTTCACGGACGGTAATACCACTGCCATTCTTGCCAATCAAAAGGCCTTTTAAGAATGTGATAACCTCCTCCGCTACGTCGCTTGCATCCTTTCTCAAGAACATTCTTAGGGTACGTAAAGCAGAGAATACATTGAAGTTGCTTGCGGCCGTAGCGTCGTTGGTCTTGATGACATAGATGTTGCTTCCTCCCGAACCGGTGAAGGTCTGTCCCTTAAAAGTCAACTCTTCGACTTGCGTTTCAATATCGGAAAGGCGGGAATAGGCGGTGCTTTCGCCAATCGTATACTGCGGGGAATCGTAAGGCTTGTCGAGGTTGATTTCAAAGCCGATGACACGGGACAAGCGCCCGTCCTTGAAGTAGGCAGGATTGACAAGGTTGATGCGCTGTCCTATGTCAAAGCTGTGATTTATTTGGTCTTTGTGTACCCAGATGGAGTTGAGCGTAGCCGTATAGGTGCCGTCGTCGATGCAGGTCTTTGCCACGTACTTCTTTGCAGTGGCAAGCAGTTCCTCTTCGGCAGCAGCCACCAACCCAAGTTCAGTTATCTTCCCGACATTCCAGCCGGACAGCACATATCTGTCACCTTTTTCGGGAAACAACACTTCATCCGGCAGGGGTCTACCGTAGTCCTCGTTACGGATAATCTCCCAAAGCTGGGCGTCAGGATTCCATGTGCCGTCGTCGTTCTTCTCAGTCAGACCAAGAGGGTTAAAGGCAGCACCGAACTCCATGCCGTTGAGCTTGCCGGATTCGAACCTGATTTTGAGTTCATGTCCTTCAAGGATGTATTCCTTCGAGAAGTTGATGCCTGAATCCTTGAACCGGTAGAAGGTAGCTTTTGTCTTTGTACCATCTTCATTATCTACCTCGCTCTCATAAGAGCTTACACCGGTGATTTCACCCACCCGTTTGGGATAGACGTCGTCGAATACAACAACGGCTTCAATGGCTTCCAAATCGGTCAAGCCCTCGTGGGCATCCACGTATGGAGTGCCTGCCGGAAGCATAAGGCGCTTCTGGACGATACCGTTGACAACAGTGGTCCGGTCTACCGGGCGATAGTTGGTAGGGATGTTTCTTGTTGAACCGAACGCATAGATTCTTGTGGCATAAGTACCCTTGCTGTCACTCCGGCTCATGTCCTTGGCTTCCTTGCCAAGTTCAATCTTAACAGCGTCGGAGAACTCACAGCGTCCGAAGTTGATGACATGGTCCGTTACCCAACAATCACAACCCCAGTTATCAGCCATGCTGAACATAGCATCAATGAGGTTGGTATTGTCATAGGTCATCAATTTGGAGGAGTTCTCGACACTATCGTCAATGGAGAACACGAAGTCTTTTCCCTCATATTTATAACCAAGAGCTTTCAAATTGCGAAGGAATACACCCATCTGGACATCCAGTGAAGCGGTAAGGGACCAGGACGCTTCCTGTCCTCTGTACTCCGGGGTGTACTTGAATATCTTTGTTTTCCACTTGAAATAGTAAGCGTCAAAACGAAGTTCATAGGAGTAGCCTCCGTTCTTGTAGGTCGGATAGGGAATATCTACAATCTGATAGATTTTTGCCAATTTACCGCCCATGGAGGCATCGAGTACCCCACGCAGGTCAACGTAATCACCTACTTGGAAATCGACTGGGGACAGAGTATTAAAAGGTAGTACGACATAGTCCTCTTTTTTCATTAAAGAGAACTTGCCTTTTGCACCGGAATTGATACCAGTTGAAAAGCGGGTATTGCCTTGTATGTCCTTAATATCTATCATGTAAACAAAGGTCGGACATAAAAAAAAGAAGCCCTAAAAATTAGAGCTTCCATACACGACAATGAATTTAATGTCGTAAATTTCTAGCCTACAACACGGTTAGATGGATTATACTCACAGAATTTGGCTGATATTTTCCCAAATGTCCGGTCTAAGCTTTGGGCATAAGAAACGCTCTTTCCTAAATACAGCAAATGATAAATATCACTATTGTTCTCAGGAATCTGAATATCAATTTTACCTTTGTAAAGTTCTTCATAAAAAGCTGTTTTCTTTGCCTGATAATCGGCAGGAGAATCACCTTCTACTGTAAAAACAAGAGTTAACTCACGCTCATCAAGCTTGGGGTTATCCATAAGAACTTGTTTCCCATGTTCCAAGCGTGATTTATTCTCTATAAACTCTTTCAGAGGTACCGGTGCTCCCAGTACATCAAGAAAGTTATCTCCCATTCTAACACCCCACTCTTTTAGGGCTTCTCTTCCGTTTATTATTAATTCTGCCATAACTATTATAGATTCTTTATATCCTGCTTGATATCATTTGTATTATCGAGTATTCGCGGACTATTCTTGGCAAGAATAACAGAGTTTTCAAGTATATCTCTACGGTCCATGTTACCTTCTACTTGGAATGTTCTCATTTCATCTACGATTCTTTCCATATTGGAGACTCTATCGGTCAATGCCTTTATGTCCTCTGTCGGGAAAACAATATGTACCTGCGACTGATAGCCGCTCGCTATTGTCTCTTTGGCTCTATCTGCGAAATTAGGAGTTCCAGATAACAAAGCTGGGACATCCCCACTTCTAAGATTGAGCAATGAAAGTTTGCCATTGATGGATGAAAGTAAACCGGTCTGTTGAATGGACTGGTTCTTTATTTCTTCCCCGGCAACCTGCAAAGCTGTAAAACGTCCGTTAAGTTCTTCGCCGGTATCTTGTGACATGGCTTCAAAACCCTTACTACTCGCCTGCTGTAAAAACATGGTTCCAAAGAACTGGTTGATGGCATCAACTTCTTTCTTCATGTCGTCAACCATCGTCTGTTTCATGGAGTCGAGGAGCTGCTTTTCTTCGGAAGTCAGGTCGTCATCTCCCATGGCCTTTTTCCACTCATTGTACCACTTCTGCATCTGCGGTTTGAAGTTCTCCACATACATGGCCTTAATCAAAGCCTTGCGCATGTATTCGCTCATGTCATCGGAAATATCCTCCGCTGTGGCCTCTATATCGTACAAGGAATTCAGAATACCATCAGAGAACGACTCCCATTCCTGCTCAGCTTCATTACGGGCGTTCTCCGCTTCCTGGGCGGCTTCTTCCGCACGGTTGATGGCTCCCGTATCAAGAGTGGGGAAAAGCTTGTTAGCCGCATCCACAATGTCGACACCGGCTTTCTGAATTTCGGCTATCATCTCGTCCAGAGTCTTGCGCTCGGCCGTATCAATGGCACCGTCTTTCATAAATTCGGTATATTTGTCATACCAGGCCTGAATCTGAGGCTGGAGCTGGGCAGTAAACATGGAATCCACCAAGGCATTGCGCATATATTGATAGATATTGTCGGCTATGTCCTCGGCGGTAGCTTCTGCGTCATAGAGCACACTCTTGATACTGTCGGAGAAAGAGTTGAACGCTTTCCTTACCTCCTCTCCAGAGTCTTTCCACGCGCCACTGATTTCCCCGGCAGCATCGGCGACCTCCTTGCTCAATTCGTCAATGTCATTCTTGATATTGGCACGTTCTTCATCGGTTACAAGTCCATCCTCCGAGTATTCCTTCCATTTCTCCCAGATAGCTTTGATACGTGGTTCATATTGCTCGATATACATGGATTCGATAAGTTCCTTGCGCATGGATTCGGAGATATTCTTGGCAACGGCTTCGGCTGTTACCTCGGCATTGGTAAGAGAGTTCAATATGTCATCGGAGAAGGACTTGAATTCCTCTTCAAGTTCCTTCTTCATGTTACTCTCGGTAATGCCAAGAGTATCAGAAAGAATGTCTTTGGCGGCTACGATGTCATTAGCCAACTTTTCAGCTTCGCTTCTCAGTGTATTACGTTCAGCATCGGTTATATCGCCGTCAGACATGGCTTTCTGAACCCGTTTATAAAACTCTTCTATCTGTGGTTGGAAGGTATCGGCAAACATCTTCTCAACCATTTGTTGACGGATGTACTCGAAGATATTGTCTGTTATGTCTTCGGCGGTGGCTTCGATGGAAGACATGGCAGACTTGACGTTATCAACAAACGACTGCAGGTCTTCGGCGTCCTTCAGTTTGTCTGTGAAGATGCTGTTCACACCCTCAACACCTTTCATCATCTGCTCAATGTATCGGTCAACCTGAGAACCGAGCTGTACCATGTCACTCTCGGACAATCCGTCTTTGGAAAGTTCTTCAAAAGTCTTGTACAACTCTTCCATCCTGCCCTTGTATTCTTTCTCGTACAAAGCCTTTATCATTGCCTGACGGAAGTAATCATAGATATTGTCAGAAACATCCTTGGCTGTCACATCAAGGGAAGTAAGAGAATCCTGCATGCTACCGATGAAGTTCTCATAATTATCCGTGCTACTGTCGCTATCCTCTTTGGTCCAGCCGAAAATTTCCGCAAGCTTGTCACGTTCGGCAAGTGCGGAACCGGCGATTGCATCATACTGCTCCCGAAGGGCCTCCATCTCCTCCTTGGTAATGCCTTCCTGGTCTTTATTGGCCCGGGCAAAGGCATCGTACCACGTTTGAAGGTCCTCGGTAAATTTGTTGCCTACCATTGTGGTAAGCACGGCACGCTGCATATATCCGCTGAAACTGTCAGAAAAGTCTTTCGCGGAACTGTCCATATCCATGAGAGTATCTACAAAACTGTCGAACACACCGTCAAAGGTTGTTTGGGTGAGCTGCTCTTTTATCTGGTCCTGAATATCCTCAATCCTTTCCTCTCCATCTATAATGCCGTTCAAATATTCTTGCACGTCACCGTCCATCTTCGCCCAGAAGGCAGGAGCTTCGGATTTAAGTTTCTCCAATTGCTCAACAGTGAGGTCAAACAGTCCGGTCATTCTTCCGGTCCCGATAAGCTCTTTGGCGGCATTGACTGACATGTCGAGTGCGTCGGCAATGTCCTGCCAGTCGCTTGACGAGGTGTTCTTTGCCATCCGCTTGCCAATGGAATGGGAACCGGCAGATGCACCGGAATTAAGACGCTCTTTTCCCAGCAGGCGATATGCCTCAATCTGCTTTTCAACAAGGCCAAGCGCCTCTTCTCCGACCTTGTCCGCTTCCATACCGTAGGAAATGCCGATATATTCCAGTTTCTTGTCTATCAGCTCATCCCATATCTCATTGAGTTTGTTATATTCCTCAACCATCTCATTATAGTGGGAATAATCGGCACCGAACATCCCGTCCAACGCGGACACTACAGAGGAAATTCCAGAAACCGCACTCATTGCGCCTCCGACAATATCACCCGACATGATTTGCCCGAACCCGGATGTCGTTTGTCCTAAGCCGCCAAGCGCATCAATGGCACTTGTTATCTTGCTATCGTCAAATCCGAATATGTCGGCGATACTTGAGCCGAACTCATTCAATGCAGGGGCAAAAGACGTCACAGCATTTCCTGTATCGGTGATTCCTTGACCGATTTTCTTGGAATCGTTGCCACCCTTTTTTATGGCTTCTATCCCTTTCTCCAAGTCAGAGACGAAAGCCTGCCACGGTGATTTGCCTTTCAGCTCATCCTTTAGCCCTCTGATTGCATCTGTTACGTCCTTTATGGAGATTTCACCCTTTTCTATCTTTTCAATGTCCTTATCAGTGAATCCGAGCGCTTTCAATTCATCAAGTGTAACATTCGTTCCGTCACTTTCCTTTGTACCAGACATGTACTTGACAAGTGTTTCATACTTATCAATGATGGACTGAATAGCGGAAACGGACTTATTGCTGGCATCTTCAAAGAGGTCTGCCATCGCCTTTGTGGAGTGACCGAACTGTTCATCAAGCTGTTCAAGAGCCTTGTTCTTTTGGGCTACCTTGGAAGCGTACTCCGGGCTGTCGGTTTGCAGTTTGGCTATCTCGTCATTGTATTTCTGTACAAGGTTCTTGCGCTTCTCCTGATAGTTTCCGTACTCAATGAAGTATTCCTGCCATGCTTTACGTTCGGATTCCAACTTCTCTTTACTGGCATCTTTAACCCCTTTCCCGTATGACTTGTAAGCGTTTTCTTCCCAAGCGGACAAATCAGATTCCTGCTCATCGGTCAGTTTTCCATTTTGGGCCTTTTCCCACTCTTTGCGCTGCTTGTCTATCGCATCGAGTTCTTTCTGATAGTCCAAGTCAATCTGAGCCAGCTTCTTCTCAGTACCATCCTCCATGAGGTTGACTTCATCCTGCTGGTTTTTCCGACGAATGGAAAGAAGTTGTTCGGCAAGTTGTTCTTGCTGTTTAAGTCGGTTTTCGGCTTCTTTCTTGGCTTGATTTTCCTGCTTGATTAAAGAACTTCCGGTAATACCACCTAAATCTTTATAGGCTTTCTCTTTTGATAGCATATCTTCACGGGCCTTTTTTACCTGTTCCGATGTTGCTTGTTGGTCTTTAAGTAATACTTCATAACCTTTCTTTGCTTTTTCCCAATCGGATTTGGCTTTCGCAAGGTCTTGCTGGTAGGTTGAGGTTTTACGTGACTTTAACTCCGATTCAAGTATATCTATTCTACTTTGCAATTCAGATTCAGTAGTCGCACCTTTCAAAGAACCAATGCCTACATTCAAAGAATACCACTTATTATTCTTTCTTGCTTGTTGAAGGCGCTTCATTTCATTCAGTTCTGACTTTATCTGAACATCAGTATTTTTCTTTAAATCAAGTTGCCATTGAGCTAGTTCATCAGAACGGACTTCTTTTTGATAAGCTATGAGAATATTTCTTTCTTCATCTATCTTTGATTTCAAAGTAAATAAAGTTTCATTCCTATATTTGTCAGCAAGTTGTTTCTCTGATTCATTCAAGCTGTTTTTATGAAAATTCGGGTCTTCTCCGAACCTTTTCCATAATCCGATAACCTGTTCGTATTCATCAATTAGTTTTTTAGAGTTGTTGTAATTAATTTTATTCTCTTCTACGTTCCTTTTTCCAGCTTCCTCATTGTATTCTTTCCATAAAGCTATCAAGTCTCTAATATGTCCTTTTTCATCTATGTATTTTTGGAAGAGAGCAGGATATTCATTCTTTATTGCATCCATTGCCTTCACCCTATCCATAGAAGAGGTATATTCATTTTGAAGGGTGGAAATCAATTCTTCAAGCCTTTGTTTATGTTCTTGCTCTTTTTTAATAGACTGTTTCTTTTGCTCGTCAAATCTTTTTTGCGCTTTCTCTGCCGCGGTTGTCGAATCGTGGAAAGCCCACATTGCAGCACCAAGCCCAATAACGGCGG
>ULNS01035760.1_pt1 | contig 14259 bp, 17 predicted proteins | sample 1951981 | NCBI WGS metagenome assembly ULNS01 (sample SAMEA4835583, study PRJEB28245) | human gut metagenome | biome: gut microbiome; material: fecal sample | place: Denmark | collected 2008
GAATAACAATACTCCTTATTATATATAACAACAAAAAACCGAGCATGAAAAGAGCAAAGAAAAAACAAGATTATAAACATTGACGCCGATGCAATATCAAATACAGCACCGGCGTTAATGCAACTACTTGTTCTCTTCAACGAAATTAGATGCATCGTAATATAAAACCAAATGAATGTCCGCAAACAGCCAATACATACCCCTGAAAAATGAATATATACTGCATACGCGGTTGAATATATACTGCATCGGCCTACGAATATATACTGCATCGGCAAATGCAGTACTACTGCGTTTCCAACTCAGCCAGATTAACTAATTGCAGATATAAAATTATAGTTGATGCATAATTCATCCCACCTATCAATAAGCATGACCATCCTCCTTCAGTTCATCGGAAGTAATTGGTTTTCGATCTATCGCTCTCCAGGCATATATGATATAAGCCAATACAAACGGGACCAAAATTGAAACATAAGCCATCGTTTTTAGTGTAAACTGGCTGGAACAGCTATTTGCTAAAGTTAATGAACTTTGCAAATCAGCGGTAGAAGGATAATATGCCGTATGGTTATATCCTACGCTCAACAGTAAAGCCAATACAGTCAATACTGTACCGACACCTGCAAACCAAATACCTTTGGTGTAGGTTTGTGACAAAATACTCCTAATCAAACCCAACAACACACTTACCACACCTACCAAGAACAAGCCGAAAAGCACAGGCATTGCCAGCAAATTATGCCAATATTTAAACGGCTCCATCACAATAATTTGAGTTACAGGATCCACCGCAAACCCATCTTTCAATAATGTGCGAATTACAAATGCCAAAAAGAAAATCAGAAAAGGAACAGCATCTGTAATCAACTGACGACGACAACGCGGTATCAGCTTTTCATCACGGATATTGTTGATAAAATACAAATTACCCAACAAACGTGCCAAAAAGAACACCGCCAAGCCCAAAATAATGTTCCAAGGATCACCAAATGCATCCAATCCATGCCATCCATTCGCCCAATGGCTAATAACCGGCATCATATTATCGGTCATGTTTGCTTTATCGACAATAAAATTCGAACCATTGAAGAAAGTAGCCACAGCTGCTCCCAGCAACACCGGTCCCACCACTCCATTAATAACCAAGAAATATTGATAAGCGCGCTTCCCCAACAGATTGCCTAATTTCGATTGGAATTCATACGAAACAGCTTGTAAAACGAAGCTGAACAAAATAATCATCCATAACCAGTATGCTCCACCGAAACTCGTACTATAAAACAAAGGAAATGAAGCAAAAAACGCTCCCCCAAAAGTCACTAATGTAGTAAAAGTAAACTCCCACTTACGTCCGGTAGAGTTGACCAGCAACGTACGCTCTTCATCAGTACGTCCCAACCGGAACAACAAAGAATTTCCTCCCTGGACGAACAGTAAAAATACCAACAGGGCTCCCAACAACGAAACCAAGAACCACCAATAATTTTGTAAGAATAGATATGTAGAATCCATAATGAATTATTTTTATGAGTTAATCCGTTTAACTATGCATTCATGCCTCTTCGGGACCCTTTTGAATAGCTTTCAGCATGATGCCGATTTCAGCAATCAACAATACCGTAAAAAGTATCAAAAATATAAAGAAAGTAGTCTGGACCGAACCAGTTTCCAATCTGGATATGGCCGCATTTACCGGAAGCAAATCTTGAATTGTCCAAGGCTGGCGACCGACTTCGGCCACAATCCATCCCGCCTGACCGGCAAGATAAGCCAACGGAATGCTTGCCAAAGCAACATAATGCAACCAATTTACTTTCGACAACTTCCGTTTCCACGCAAGAAACAATATCAACGCAAAAAAAGCAATGAAATACATTCCCAGTCCTACCATTACGCGGAAAGCCCAAAACGAAAGCCAGACATTAGGTACCAGATCGTTAGGGTCATCAATATACCCGTAACCGAAATACTTCATATTCTCATCAATGACCTGGCGTGCCGCTTCCATTGCAACTTGGTCACCTTCCTGCTTCGCTTCACGATAATCCGCCAAGGCAGCTATGGCCTTTTTCCCGTTCTTCATTTTCTCCACGACCGAAAGCGCTTTTGTACTGTCTGGCAAAGCATATCCTCCCAAAAGTATATTGTTAATACCCGGCACATAACCGTCAAAATCATGCGTAGCCAGATAAGACAACATCAATGGAATCTTGATATCGCCCACCACCGTCAAAGGTTCGCGTGTGCCTCCATCATACAAAGCTTCCATAGCAGCCAGCTTCATCGGTTGGCATTGAGCCACTTGATATGCCGACTTATCTCCAGTCATCGCCGTTACCAACGAAGCAAACAGACCAACTACAGCAGCCACCTTCATACTTGCAATGGCAAACTCTTTTTCCCGTTTGCGCAACAAAAACCAGGCACTGACTCCAATCACAAACACTGCTCCTAACATCCAACTGCTAAGGACAGTATGAAAAAACTTAGTCACTGCTACTGGCGAAAAAGCAACAGCCACGAAATCAACCATCTCATTCCGCACCGTATCCGGGTTGAAAGCCATGCCTACCGGATATTGCATCCATGAGTTTGCCACCAAAATCCACCATGCCGAAAAAGTTGCTCCCAATCCCGTAAGCCAGGTAGAAGCCAAGTGAAATTTCTTACTGACTTTGTTCCATCCGAAAAACATAACAGCCACAAATGTAGCCTCCATAAAAAACGCCACAATACCTTCTATCGCCAATGGAGCCCCAAAGATATCTCCTACAAACCAAGAATAATTACTCCAGTTAGTACCAAACTGGAATTCCAAAATCAATCCGGTAGCCACTCCCACCGCAAAATTAATTCCAAACAGCTTCATCCAGAATTTGGCTGTCCGCTTCCAAAACTCATTCCCTGAAATGACATACAGGGTTTCCATCAATCCCATTATCACAGCCAATCCCAATGTGAGGGGCACAAACAGCCAATGATACATGGCGGTCAAGGCAAACTGTGCTCTTGACCAGTCAATCATCGAGGTGTCAATACTTGCTAACATACGTCTATCTTATTTAGTTAATGAATTATCCACCGAACGGTTCACCAGTTCCATCCCGACATAATCCTGCTTTTCCTCGGGACTCTTCCCTTTCAAGAACGACGGAAAGAAAAACAACTTCAGAATAAAGAACATAATGAAAAGTTTTATCAGAATCAACACCCACAATGTGCGCCCTATGGTCATCGAACGAAAACCATCCCGATAAAACGTCCAAACTCGAAGAATCTGTCTTTTAATCATAATATAGTTTTATAATGATTACAAAGAAAAACCTTTTATCGGTAAAATGCAAGTCTTTATCCGTAGAATTTATCCGTTAATCTATATCATTTGTTCCTTTTCCCAGTGATTCATACATTTGCATACATCAAAACCAAACAAATAACATTTATGAAACTACGAACGGCTTGCATATATACGATTCTATCAGCTGCCCTTCCTCTTTACGCACAAGAAAACTCGAACGGAAAAGAATGGACACTGCAAGAATGCATAAACTATGCACTTGAAAAAAACATCCAATTGCAACAAAACAAGATTTCGCTACAAGAAAGCGAAATTGACATCAAGGATGCACGCGCCAGCCTATTCCCAAGTCTGTCATTCAGCACAGGACACAACGTGGTAAACCGGCCTTACCAAGAACAAAGCAACACGGTTAGCGGAACAGAAATTATCAGCAGCGACGAAAAGACCACATACAACGGCAATTACAGCCTAAATGCACAATGGACGCTGTGGAATGGAGGACAGAGACTAAATAATCTGAAACAACAGAAAACCAACCGCGACATTGCCCGCCTGACCGTCTCAGAAACCGAAAACACCTTGCAAGAACAGATAACACAACTTTTCATCCAGATTCTTTATGCTGATGAATCTATCCAAATAAACAGAAGCACATTGGAAGTAAGCAAAGCCACCTACAAACGAGGACAAGAACTGTTTGCCGAAGGAAGCCTTTCGAAAGCCGATCTGGCACAACTGGAAGCTCAAGTAAGCGATGACCAATACCAACTTGTCACTGCAGAAAGTACGTGGAGAAACTATAAACTGCAACTGAAACAATTACTGGAACTGGACGGTAGTGAAGAATTCAACCTGGTCCTCCCCGAACTGAATGAGGAAAACATTCTGAAAATGTTGCCCAGTCAAACCGATGTCTACCAAGCAGCCATGGCAATACGTCCTGAAATCCAAAGCAGCAGGCTAAGCATAGAAAACGCCAAACTAGGCATATCGGCCGCCAAGGCAGGTTACTATCCTACCATCAGCCTGTCAGCATCCAGTTCGAGTACGACCAACAGTGCCAGCACAAACAACTGGGCGCAACAAATGAAATACGGCTGGAATAACATGATAGGAATCAGTCTCAGCATTCCTATTTTCGACAATCGCCAAAACAAAAGTAACGTACAGAAAGCACGTTTACAGTACAACACCAGCCAACTAGACTTGATAAACAAACAAAAAGAACTATACAGTACCATTGAGGGGCTGTGGTTGGATGCCTTAAATGCACAACAGCAATATGTTGCTGCCGAAACCAAAGTGAAAAGCAGCCAAACCAGCTTCGACATGGTAAACGAACAATTCAATTTGGGCATGAAAAATACCGTGGAACTACTCACAGAGAAAAACAACCTGCTAAGTGCCAAACAGCAATTGGTACAAGCCAAATACATGGCGATACTTAACCGGACACTTCTGAACTTTTATGCAGGAAACAATATCGAACTATAAAAAACAAGCAATATGAAGAAGAAAAAAACATGGATTATAGCGGCAATCGCCATCGTAGTGATTATTGCAGTATGCTGGACCTTAAGCGGAACGAAAGCCAATAGCCAAGTCGATTTCGTAACCGAAAAAACACGGACAGGCAGTGTCAGCAACTCTATCACGGCTACAGGAACCATTGAGCCAGTCACTGAAGTAGAAGTGGGTACGCAAGTATCCGGCATTATTGACAAGATCTATGTAGACTACAACTCGATAGTCAAGCAAGGAGAAATCATCGCTGAAATGGACAAGGTTACACTTCTAAGTGATTTACAATCAGCACAAGCTACTTATAACGGTGCAAAAGCCGAATACGAATACCAAAAAAAACTGTATGAACGCAACAAGACCTTGCATGAAAAGCAACTGATCAGCGATACCGACTACGAACTATCCACTTACGACTATCAACGTGCCGCAAGCAGCTACGAGCAAGCAGAAGCCGAACTGGCAAAAGCCGAAAGAAACTTATCGTATGCCACCATCACATCACCGATAAACGGAATAGTCACCAGCAAAGATGTAGAAGAAGGACAAACCGTAGCTTCCGGATTCGAGACCCCCACTCTTTTTACCATTGCTGCAGACCTGACCCAAATGCAGGTAGTAGCCGATGTGGATGAAGCAGACATTGCAGGAGTAGCAGACAGCGCACGAGTTACCTTCACCGTCGACGCCTACCCCAACGATGTATTCGAGGGAAAAGTGAAACAAGTACGCCTGGGCAGCGTGAACAGCAGTTCCAGCAGTTCTTCGTCATCTAGCAGCGAATCAACGGTAGTGACCTACGAAGTTGTTATCACAGCCGACAATCCCGACTTGAAACTGAAGCCACGCCTCACCGCCAATGTCACTATTTACACCTTGACACACGACAACGTGCTGACCGTTCCTGCCAAAGCCTTGCGCTTCACTCCGAATAAGGATATTGCAGGAGGACGTGCCATCCAAGACTGTGCCGGCGAACACAAAGTATGGACGCTAGAAAACAACACATTCGTAGCACATCCGGTAAAAACCGGCATCAGCGACGGTGCATACACAGAAGTGGAAGGCATTGACGAAGGCACGGAAGTAGTAACCGAAGCCACCGTAAAAAGTGAAATGCCCGAAATGAACGGAAGCAGTGAAGGCAGCGAACGCAGCCCGTTTATGCCAGGGCCTCCGGGAAGTGACAAGAAAAAAGACAAAAAATAAACGGATGCAACGTAATTCTTTCAAAAAATGAGCAAAACAGTCATTGAATTACAAAATATTAAGCGTAACTTTGTGGTGGGAGATGAAATTGTCCACGCATTGCGCGGTATTTCGTTCAAGATATGTGAAGGAGAGTTTGTTACCATCATGGGGACATCCGGCTCCGGCAAATCAACCTTGCTGAATACCTTGGGATGCCTTGACACACCCACCAGTGGCGAATATTATCTGGACGGAATTTCAGTGCGCACAATGAGTAAATCACAACGTGCCATTCTGCGCAACCGGAAAATCGGGTTTGTATTCCAAAACTACAACCTGCTTCCGAAAACGACTGCAGTCGCTAACGTGGAACTTCCGCTGATGTATAATCCCGCGGTAAGTGCAGCCGAACGAAAAAGAAGAGCCGTGGAAGCATTGATTGCCGTAGGACTGGGAGACCGTCTGGAGCACAAATCGAACCAGATGTCAGGCGGACAAATGCAACGAGTAGCTATAGCACGCGCCTTGGTCAACAATCCGGCAGTCATCCTCGCTGATGAAGCAACCGGTAACCTTGACACTCGGACATCCTTCGAAATCCTGGTGCTGTTTCAGAAACTACACGCGGAAGGACGAACCATCATCTTTGTCACGCATAACCCGGACTTGTCGCAATACAGTAGCCGCAACATCCGCCTGCGCGACGGACACGTAATAGAAGACACCATAAATCAACGCGTCCTATCAGCAGCCGAGGCACTTGCTGCACTACCCAAAAACGATGATGATGCATAAACAAACGATTTTCGCCAATAGTTTCGGGCTACGAAAGCATAAAAGTCCGTGTCCAGGCACATGTCTGGAAGTATAAAAAAATATTTCCGACAAGCCCATAAACGAGTTTAAAACAAAGTAAACACGAGAAAGAATTTATAAAAATGAACGGAACAAACCTATTCAAAATAGCGCTTCGGGCATTGGCAAACAACAAGCTCCGTGCTTTCCTCACCATGCTGGGCATTATCATCGGTGTGGCATCGGTAATTGCCATGCTTGCCATCGGACAAGGTTCGAAACGAAGTATCCAGCAGCAGATTTCGGAAATGGGTTCGAACATGATCATGATTCATCCCGGAGCCGAAATGCGCGGCGGCGTACGTCAAGACCCATCAGCCATGCAGACACTGAAACTGGAAAACTACGAAAAACTGCGTGACGAATGCATCTATCTTGCCGCCATCAGCCCCAATGTATCTTCATCGGGACAACTCATCGCCGGTTCGAACAACTACCCGTCTTCTGTAACAGGATGTAGCAATGATTATTTAGAAATACGTCAACTCACGGTAGAACAAGGCGAAGCATTCAGTGACAACGACATACGGACAGCTGCAAAAGTCTGCATCATAGGGAAGACCATAGTAGATAACCTGTTTCCCGACGGAACGGACCCCATTGGTAAAATCATCCGTTGCAACAAGATTCCGCTCCGCGTTATCGGCGTCTTGAAATCAAAAGGATATAACTCGATGGGACAAGACCAGGACGATATCGTACTGTCACCTTACACCACCGTAATGAAACGCTTGCTGGCACAAACCTACTTGAGCGGCATATTTGCTTCTGCACTGACCGAAGACATGACCCAAGAAGCAGTAGACGAAATCACTACTGTCTTGCGCCGCGAACACAAGCTGAAAAGCACCGACGATGACGACTTTACCATCCGTACCCAGCAGGAACTCAGTTCGATGCTGAATACCACTACTGACCTGATGACCACCCTGCTTGCCTGTATTGCCGGTATTTCACTGGTAGTAGGAGGTATCGGAATCATGAATATCATGTATGTGTCGGTAACCGAACGCACCCGCGAAATCGGCCTGCGCATGTCGGTCGGCGCACGAGGCATAGACATTCTTTCGCAATTTCTCATCGAATCCGTTCTCATCAGCATCACAGGAGGACTGATTGGTGTCATATTGGGATGCGGAGCCAGCTTTGTCATCAAGACGGTAGCCCACTGGCCCGTGTTCATCCAACCGTGGAGCGTACTGCTCTCGTTCGCGGTCTGCACGTTGACAGGTGTATTTTTTGGTTGGTATCCGGCAAAGAAAGCCGCCGACCTTGACCCGATAGAGGCTTTACGCTACGAGTGATTCATTTATTTTGATTTTAGCCCGAGCTTGTGAAAGTTCGTCTAAAATAACTTTGTTCTTCATAACTTTGGTTTCTTTATCCGGCTGCCCAAGGAGTTCATCCCGGCAGCCGGATTTTTCGAAATCTTGCCCATCATCTTTGTTCATTTAATTACAAAAGCACCATGAAACAAACCACCGACATACCCCGCCGAACCTTGGAGATACTGATACATATTATCTGCTGGGGACTTTTTTTCGCTTTCCCGATTTTCTTCGCCCAACGCACCAACGGCACAATCAACTGGAAAGAATTCATGCACCACAGCATCTTCCCCACCTCGGCATTCTTCATCTTTTACCTCAACTATTTTCTGTTAATACCCTATCTTCTCTTCCGGGAACGTTCCAAACAGTTCCTGTTGACCAACTTTGTCATCATCGCTATCATGACCTTGGGACAACGTTACCTGAATAACTTGATTGCACCACCTCCTCCCGACTTGAACCGCCCGATTCCTCCACAATACATCTTTTATCTTCGCGACATGGCAGGCCTCATCTTCTCAACAGGACTGAGTGTTGCCATCCGCATGAGCATCCGTTGGAGCCAAGCTGAAGCCGAACGGCAAGAAGCGGTAAAAAGCCGCACCGAAGCCGAACTGAAAAACCTCCGCAACCAACTGAATCCTCACTTCCTGCTGAACACCTTAAATAATATCTATGCACTGATTGCCTTCGATACAGACAAGGCTCAACAAGCTGTACAGGAACTGAGCAAACTACTGCGATATGTGCTCTACGACAATCAGCAAATGTTCGTACCGCTAATAAAGGAAATCGACTTCATCCGGAATTACATTGAACTGATGCGCATACGCGTTTCCCCACAGGTAACGATAGAAACCGAATTCCACATCAAGCCGGAAAGCCAGACTCCCATTGCACCGCTCATTTTCATTTCCTTAATAGAAAATGCATTCAAGCACGGCATATCTCCTACCCATCCCAGCTTCATCTCCATCACTATCACAGAAACAGATGAAGAAATATGCTGTACCATACGCAACAGCAATTACCCGAAAACCCGTACAGACAAAAGCGGGTCTGGCATCGGGCTGGAACAGGTAAGCAAACGCCTGGAGCTGATTTATCCCGGACGTTACCAATGGGAACGACACGTATCACACGATGGCAAAGAATATCTGTCCTCTATCAGCATCCGGTCATTTCACTCTGTATAACTCTAAAAATAGAAACTAACATGAACTTACGTTGCGCTATCATCGACGATGAACCTCTGGCATTAGGACTGCTGGAAAGTTATGTAAAAAAGACCCCTGTACTGACTCTTTGCGGTACATACTCAAGTGCCATCCAGGCAATGAAGTCATTGCCCGAACATCCGGTCGACCTTTTGTTTCTCGACATCCAAATGCCCGATCTGAACGGACTGGAATTTTCACGTATGGTATCCGATACTACCCGCATCATCTTCACCACGGCATTCAATCAATATGCCATCGACGGCTATCGGGTAAATGCACTCGACTACCTACTGAAACCCATCAGCTATGCCGACTTCATGGAAGCTGTCAACAAAGCCATCCACTGGTTCGAACTCCAACAAAAAGCCGAAACTGCTTTCTCTTCTGCACAAGCCGAAAAATACATTTATGTAAAAAGCGATTACAAACTGATACAAATAGAACTAAGCAAGATTTTATACATCGAAGGCTTGAAAGACTACATTAAAATCCATGTAGAAGGAACAGACAAACCCATCCTGTCACTCATCAGCATGAGAGCCATGGAAGAAAAGCTGCCGGCAAGCCAGTTCATACGGGTTCACCGCTCATTTATCGTCCAAAAGCAGAAAATAAAAATAATCGACAAAGGACGCATTGTCTTCGGAAAAGATTACATTCCGATCTCTGATAGTTATAAGCAAGAGCTCCAAAACTATGTTAACGAACATATTGTTTAAACTTGTTCTCGTTTTTAATCTTCTTTAACGTCCTATAAGTGCGTTTTTCTTTTGATAAGTTTGCCGCTTCTAAATATAAGGCTTATATTTGCCGTGTACATAATAACAACAGAAGTTGTGAAACTTCTTATTGAATAGTTTAGTTAAGTCTAGTTTAGTTTTTGTGTTGTGATACTCCAACCATTAGAGAATGGCTGGAGTATCTTTTTTCGTGGGTCTCAGAGACTTGGAGAAAAGATACTTTAACAGTTTGTTTCCACGGGCGGCAATATTTATTAGTCGTTTTTTAGTCAGAACCGTTCTTTAATGAGGATTTTTTTAGTCGGAAATTTTAAAACAAAAACCATATGGCAACATTAAACTTAAGAATCCTCCCTGCAAAGAAAATGAGTAACGGGAAGCATAAAATACGAATCATGCTTTCCCATAACTCGGCTGCAACATACATCACGACAGATTGTATAATAGACAGACCCGAACAACTGAAAGACGGAAAAGTAAAAGGACATCCTGATGCAGACCGCATAAATGCAAAGCTACGCAAACTGATGAATTTCTATCAGGACATCATTGACGGTATTATGAACATCAACGGCTACAGCTGCTCGGAGCTACGTGAGCTTCTCGTAAGAAAGCATAACCACGACAACGCCAAGTTCTCGGATGCCATGAACGCATACCTCGAAGAACTGAAAGAAGATGAACGGCACAAGTCTGAGAAGCTTTACAGGCTGGCTTGCGAATCGTTCATACGGGAATGCGGCGACCTGTTCCTCGGCATGATAACGTACCGTGACATCAAGAAGTTCCGCAAGAACCTGGAGAACCGCCGTTTGTCCCCCACCACCATCCGCATCTATATGACATTGCTGAAAGTAGTGATTCATTTTGCTGAGAAACGGAAGATGTGCAAATACGAAGATGACCCGTTCGAAGACGTTCCACTTCCTTCGGCAAACGTCCGGGAACTGGACCTTACCGTTGACGAACTGAAAGCCATACGTGACCTCGATGCGCCCAAATACAACATCATGGTTGCACGTGACATATTCATGCTATCCTACTACCTTGCCGGCATGAACCTTGTCGACATGTTGGAAGTGGATTTCCGGAAGCCTTATATCGAATACTACCGGACCAAGACGAAGAACAAGAAGCACGGGGAAAGCAAGACGGCGTTCACCCTCCAGCCGGAAGCGGTTGCCATAATCAAGAAGTATATCCAAAAGAACGGGAAGCTGAAATTCGGCAAGTATGACACGTTCGGAAAGGCTTACTCCGTCATATCACGAAAGGTGGAAGAAATGGCTTCCATTGCCGGAATAAGCAAAAGGGTTGTCTTCTATTCCGCAAGGAAGTCATTCGTACAGCACGGATTCGATTTAGGTATACCGTTGGAAACATTAGAATACTGCATCGGGCAGTCCATGAAATCCAACCGACCTATATTCAACTACGTACGTGTGATGAGGAACCATGCCGATGAAGCGATGCGTAAGATATTCAACCAGCTTCTATAAGTTCCAGAGCCTCTTTTACTGCATCTTCACGTACTTCATCAAGCTTAGAATTAAGGCGGTGAATCAAGTCAAGATTGCTTGTAATAACCTTTCGTTTACCCCCCCCTATGGAATTGCAGGAAAGCTCATAGTGAAGGTAGCTGATTAGCTTTACCTTGATTTTCTTCATTCGTGGCATACGCTTCGGGATTATAGCGGAAAAAGAAACGGTTCCGCTACCCGTTGCGTTACACTTCGAAAGAAAGCAGTGGGCGCATTAACGCTCCACACGGGACGAAACCGTTATATATGCGAAAAGCGGCGGACACATATATGCCCGCTGCCGCATCCGGCAAAATCACTTTCGCCTTCTTTCTATGTAACGCAATGCAAATATGATGATTTTTTCGGATAAAAACAAAAGCCCTTACGGATTTTATTCCGCAGGGGCTTTCTATTTCTTCAGCTTGTAGACCATATATCCGACTATTACAAGTATAGTTATAATGATTAATGCTATCGCATACCCTCCAGCATCCATCTTGAACTGCTGCCACTTGGTCAGCCTGGCTTCCACAGGGTAGGGGACACGGATGGTGTCCGTCCGGTTGACATATAACGTGTCCGTCTTTGCCTTGTCCCGGTAAATGTACTTGTACCGGAACTCCGTCACCGTGTCTCCCTTCACAATCACCAGCACGCTGTCCTTCACGTGGATGCTGTCACGAACCACCTTATTAAAGTATACCGAATCGTGCTTCACCGTCTCCACCGGAACATACCGGACGCTCCGGCATGATGTTACCGCCATGGCAAGCAATACAAGCATTGCCATAAAATAAAGTAATATAACTGATTTCTTTACCATAGCTCATCCTTTCTTCAAATACTTCACCCAAGCGTAACGCCCTCTGCCTTGCAGGTAGCCCATGTTTCCTTGGTTCATGTACGCCTCACGCTCAAACGAGATGTTGCGGTACGCCGTGTGCGCGTTCCGGTACCGGACAAGCCTTACCAGCCACTCGATAACGTACCACAGGTAGAACAGCACGTACAGCATCTCCTTCATCTGCGCCGTATGTATGCTCTCGTGGTTGATGTCCACACTGCCAATCACAGCATCGTCTCTTACGAACAGGATGCCGAAAAGGTTGACGCATTTGTATCCCTTGAAAGGGATGATGTTGTTCCTTACTATCTCCATACCAACAAGTCTTTATATTCCTCTTTCGCGTCAAAGCACGGGCACATCTTCGTCCACTCGTGCGGCTCCACAATCCCGTCACCGTCCGTGTCGGGCGATGTGTCCCTGTGTCCCAGTATCTCCTTGATAGGGTATTCCTTCACCAGCTTGGCAACCAGCACGCGCAGCGCACGCTTCTGCGCCTCCGTCCTTGTGTCCTTCGCCTTGCCGCCTGCGTCCAGACCGCCTACGTAGCAGATGCCTATCGAGTGCTTGTTGTACGACAGCCCGCCGAAGCCGCGGTTGTTGCAGTGCGCCCCGTCCTTCAGCAGCGAACGTCCTGTTTCCACGTCCCCGTTCAGCTTGACCACGTAGTTGTAACCTACCTCGTTGAACCCCCTTTGCCTGTGCATCATGTCAATGTCACGAGCCGTGATGTCCTTCCCCTCCTTGGTGGCGGAACAATGGATGATAATTGCGTCAATTGTCTTCATTTCTTTTCCTCATCGATTATGTTTTCTATATCTTTCTTGTCTATATTGGATACTTTGCCTATCAGTAAAGCAACAAGCTCTTTCAGGTTAAGCGAATACCCCTTCGGTTTCAGTATGTTGCTTAATATTGATGAGAACTCTACAAAGCATACCACAAGGCAAGACCACTTGTCTATCCCGTAACTCTCACCAGAAGCAACTTCAACGGCACAAACCGTGCATACAAAAGCGAAATAAGTCACCGTTTTACCCATTGTACGCCGGGCTGCCATACTGAAACGTATCTTCTCCTTCATCATCATGCTTTTTCTTATTCCGAAAACAAGGTCGCACAATATAACGGCAAACGTTGCAATCAGCCAGGGTATCATGTGCGACAGCGTGTCACGGATGAACAGGGGCAGTACAGCCGAAGCCACACCGCACACCGTATTCATCGTTTCATCTTTCACTGTTTCTGTCAACAAATTGAATTTCATCCTAATACCTATTGAAAACATCCGAAATTTAGCATGAATCTTTCAATTCCCGACTATATTTTATGAATATTAGACTGACACTACTTGTCAGTTATTTGTTACAGGAAAACAGTAAGATAACTATAAAAATGACGTTACAATATACTGTAGACGTGTTTTTACATAATAAAATTTACACATCATTCTTATTCTACTTCTTTTTCTTTGACTAAACACTTGAATCCGGATAACCACCTTACTACTTTTATTTTGGACGTCTAAACAAACGTCTTTTATAATTTATGAGAAATGATTTAAAAGAGAAGGTCGGCAAGACCATAACCAATGCGGTTATAAAAGAAATAATAAAAGAGACAATAAAATTTGTTGTATTGCATTGGGATGATTTTTTAGAGATATTAGGTAATTTAGCCAATCTCATTCCTTGAGCACGAGAAAGAGCCGCCCGGACGAACCGGAGCGG
>ULNS01029456.1_pt1 | contig 14238 bp, 9 predicted proteins | sample 1951981 | NCBI WGS metagenome assembly ULNS01 (sample SAMEA4835583, study PRJEB28245) | human gut metagenome | biome: gut microbiome; material: fecal sample | place: Denmark | collected 2008
AAGCTGCAAGTTGAACTTGCGAAACTTGAATAAAGTAATTCTTCGATTTCTACAAGATATTCATTCTTTAAATGATCATAAAATCGTAATCCATGAGTTTGATCTATTGATGAATACTGTCCATCAAATCCTTTTTCATCACCAGAGAGAATCATCCAAAGAGTTTTAGCCAATGAATAAACATCTGCTTTAGAACCATCTGCACCCTTAGGATTGCGCTTCATTTCTGGAGCAATTGTAAAGATTGCCCCTAATCCTTTATCATTACGAGTAAAATTATTATTATTGTCAGGAAATTCCACAAGTCCAAAATCACCAAAGCAAAGACGTTCCTTATAATAATATATGTTATCTGGTTTAATATCACGATGATGTATTCCAAGATCATGAAGTTTCCCTAAAGTTTCTGTTAGATCTATGAATCCTTTTATGACAGTGGTTATCCAAGAAGAGTAGTCGATTTTATTTATTTTGTACGGATCTTCTGTACATTTAGTCCGCATATCATTTGACCATTTCATTATTGGAGTAGCAATAGGCATAACGTACCAATAATTATCTAAATCGAAATCAAGAATCGGCATTATTCCAGATATACTAGCATTATCTTTCATTATCTTTACCTCATCAAGAAATCGTTGTTCTTTTTCTTCACTTCGTACAGACAAATACTTTAAAGCTAGCAATTCTTGCGCATTTAAAGGGATAACAGCAAATACTTTTGCATTACCGCCTTCACCTATCATTTCGTCAAGCTTATATTTCGCTTCAATACTTTCTTTTTGTTTATTTGTTTTTCCTTTTGAACCCATTTAATTTTATTGAATATGGTTTAAATTATAGATTATCATTTATATAATTTGCATATTGGATAATAGCCTCAATATTTATATACTATAAAATTTCTAATCTTTTCAAAATCAGATAAAATATCTTTCTTATTCAATCCTGCTTTCAACGCTACAGCAAACAGATCCTCTTTCGTTGGTTCAATCTTATCATTAATTGAAGTAGTACGAAAGCCATTGATGCCATCGCTAGGCAGCAAGTCATAAGCCGGAGCAAAATGCCAATCCCCATCACGATAAATGAAGGCAAAGTTCTTGGCATGGTCATCGTTGTTGCCTATCAGATAGTTGAATACCATCAGTCGGTAGACCTTCCACAGCTCGGCCACGCTATGTGTCAGCATGGCACAAACTTGAAATATGTGAGCGTAATCAATGCTTGGTAAACGATAATCAGCACCTATAAGGCCAGCCATGCTTACTACATGCAATTTGCTATTTGGTATCCGGTCAAATCGTTCCACACCAAAATATTTATCTTCAAAGAGACGTGTTTCCGGCATTTCAATTCCGCATTGCTTGGCAAGAAGCGAATAACGGTATTCATCTATACCAATACTCTGTGGGTCTCGTTTGGCACGGAATTTTACCAACCACTCCTTGTTATTATAGCGAACGAAGATTTTGGGTCGTGCACCTCCAGGTGAACCACCGCGATCTTGAAACTCCTCGATACCTTCGCCCGTATAATCGTCACTATCCAATATTTGTTCTGCTTCCAACGCCAACTTCTCGAAATCGGCATAATCCTGTCTTGTCACCACACTATGGTCCGGACGGAACTCCAATGCTCCGCGTCCTGTGGAACCTACCAATGCAAGGCGATCCAATAAAGTTAAAGTCCGTGGATTGATACTTTTTTGTTGCAAGTATCTATCTAAAATAAGCAATCCCCATCCATCAGGTAAACAATCATCGAAAACACCAAATCCTCCTTCAAACGGACGAGATTTGGCTATAAAGACACCGCTTTTCAAGGGTAATTCGAATGGTGATATGGAAAAACCGGAGCCAAGCCATTCGGTTGAATACTCGAAAGCACATAATCCTTCTTTGGTCAAAGCCAAACGACCGACTAGTCGATTATCATAAATGATTTCTATTTGTTTTATGTAATTCATTCCTACATTATAATATGTTACAATTTTACATACTTAATATAGAATTGTGGAATTAATCCCATTCTATAGTCAGTTGATACGTCTCAGGTTGCACTTCTAAAGATATATTACCATTCTTTGAACTAAAAGGAGATTCAACAATCGATACTTTTCCATCATGATATATAGCAAGATCATAATGTTCAGAATTATCTAATGCAAATTGATACTCCGAACAAGACATGAAAATAGGATTACCACTTTTTACCTCAAGGTATCTCACATCCGTCTTTGGAGTTCCCTTCTTTCTATATATGATATCGTAATGTAAATTATCATTACCACTTTCTTTATTAAGTATTGTCGAACAGCCATAAACATCCTCATATTGTTCACAAGATTTCATCGCCTCAAATGTTTTTATTTCAGCTTTTTTCCCTATAAGATATTTTGACCTATCAGACTTATATCCATTTTGATTTTTCTTATTGTTGCCTGTCTTTATTTCGGAGTTTAAATCACGTAATACACTATGACATCTGGCGATTTCTATCGCCACCTTATTTGTGTCATCACCTGCATCTTCTTTCTTGTGATTGATTGAATCTAACTCATCATATTTCTTTAGCCTAAATCTAAATAAATCTTCCAATCCTTTAAATTTCGCAATAAGAGCATCAGTCTGATTAAGGATTCCTTCTGACATATGAAATTCATCAAGGATCTTTTCATATTCTGGCAAAATAGTTGTCGGTATATCAATCACTTCATAATTATAATTGTTAAGAGAAAAATTAAACTTACTTTGAACCATTTCTTGCATAATCTCATTAAGATTATCCTTATTAATCAGTGTTAGTTTTATTTCGTTTACTTTCTCTTCAAAAAAAGGTTCAGAAAAAGCCATGCATTTATTTCGATAATCCTCTATACAAGATAACGCATCTTGTTTATTAGAAGCAATCCGCCTTGAAGTCTCACCGTATAGATAAGATTTATATTTTACAAAATATTGATTCCGTATTGCAATAAATGATTCTTGATAAAAAGTTTTAAGACCATCATTCCCCAATATTGAGCAATCGTCCACCTTCATACTGAGCAACAAGTTATATTGTTCAAATGGTCTAAGATCTTCAATTCCTGTATATATTTCAGGCAAATCAAGGTACGGATATATGCTATGAATAAATTCTTTTGCATCAGTTATATGCTCCGCTAATTCTGATATATTGATTTTAGTATCTTGAGAATCAGAATATGACTTCCAAAAATTCTGTTCATACTCGCTAATGCCCAAACTTTTAAGAGTTAAAGTCCAAACTTCTGGTGAGACGTCCTTTTTAATGATGTACTCTATATAATGTGTATCGTGCGTGATAATATTTCTAAAATAGTTGGCCATCGTATTGCTTGTCACTTTCAAAGCCATACAAACAGCCTCATTAAGATTCTCGCTAAATACAGGATCGGAGATTGCATTGATACAATTATAGTAAGAAGAACATATATGAAAGTGCATTCCTCCATTTTCAAAAGAAGTCAATACATCGCCTTCTTTCATATAATGTAGTTCTCTGTTAAAATCATATTGTGCAGAAGTGTAAATATGCAGGTTATTGCATAAACTTTTCAATGAACTTATTGACTGACGAATAAGTTTTATATCCTTTATGTCATCACCTATTCTAAACGCAAGAAAATATTTAATTCTTTCAGAAAGATATTTTTTCATCTCTCTTAAAAGATTCTCGTTGTTGATATAATTATTAAATGAAATAGCTATATTCTTAGCCAATTTTACACCAAATATTTTTGAAACAGAATCCTCTCCCACGCGATTGCCAATTTCCAATTTAGGGAGTGTTGACAGTATAACTTGCGGCAACTGATCATTATCCCAATAATAAACCTCCTCAACAGGTTTCCATTCCAGATTTCCTTGTAATCTTGCCCACACATGAGTAAGATACTTATCTCTTATTTTAGGCAATAATAATTCATCTTCATTATTATTTCTAATAGCCTCCCTTAATTCTTTATATCGTTTTTGAATACCATAAGGATTCACCTTTTGAGATAAAAGTTTATATAACTGTTCTAAGGAAAGACTACCGATATTTTTCTGCGCTCCCAATGTGACAAGAAGTGGATTAATTTGGGTTATTCTATCAAGGAAAAGCGTATTTTCCAGGTAATTATAATTCACGCCACAGCCAAAATTTGTTGATTGGATCACTGAAGTTTGGAGTGGTAAAAATTGGGGCATGGCTCTCAATATGTATGCAGAGTAACTGTAGCGAACCGTCTCCGATTTTATAGAACGATAAAACAAGCTTATACTATTATTCATAATGTCAGACAACACTCTTTTATCTTTCAAAATAAGTCCAAGCGCCTCAGATAAGCTATATTTAGATAAAAACTCGACATCGGGAACATATGAATAATTATAGGTTTTTGATATTTGATTATATTGGTCAAAATTATTACAATAGTAATTATCTATTTGAGATTTACTATTATTATCCCTTACTTCATCCAAATATGCCGATTTGTTCCCAAAATAAACATGATCTGTAGGAACTCTTTGTGACACACCTATGTTGTGGTATAAAAAATGCAATGTTTCTTCTTCAGTTTTAGCACCTAAAATTTCTTTCCATTCTGACAGCGAACCTAACAATAACCATTTATCATCTATTTTTGTAAATAGATCACGAGAAAATGTAGGTTCCTCAAGAAGCAAAGAACACGCCTTTCTTGGATTGCCTAAGCGATTTATCAAATGTAGCTCCGACGTAAAAGCTGTTGCGTCCTTTGTTGGATGTTCAAATTCCCATTTCAACACTTCACACATTCCTTCATAATCCATCTCTTTTGCAGACCAGGCCTCTATCTTTTTACGAATTGCAGTGTGATCTCCATTTATTACCGATGTTATTTTTTGTAGTTTTTCCGTTACTTGGCGAATATTCTGCAAGTGCCAATTTTCTTGGAGTTTGTTGATTAGTTCAGAATCAACAGATTTTATTGATAAGCATTTTGGTAAAACGGTATTTCCCGACATACTAAGCACATATGCCGGATTATCTTTATTTACATCTATAATTTCTCCTTTTGCATCAATAAGGATGCTTATACTTATGCTATTCACACTGCAATCTGCAATAGCGTCTATAAACCCAACCCTTTCTTCAAGTGAAAGTTTATTATTTGCTATGGTTTGTATGCTATCAGCCACATCACCAAGCCTAATATTGATTTTATCTAAAACATATTTAGATAAATATCTATCAAGTGAAAATATTTCCTGGGTAATAGCAATAAGATGATTGTTTAGCGACGTGTTTTTATATATTTCCGGCTTTGCTTCTAATAACCAATCAGCTAATTTGTCTCCAAGCCTAATCGTGGATTCAATAGAAGAGAAACTAGAATTTATCAGAGGAAAAATTTTGATTCTCTCCAAATTATTTTTTATTGATTCTGCCAATGAAGATAGCAATGCCGCATCTATATCAGCATACGTAAAATTCAAAATATTAAATGGAACCCAATTATCACCATTCAGCAAATTATGATTGACTAAATTTTCGGATAACTTCACAGCTACTTCTCCGAGTTTCTTCAATACAATTTTATTATGTTCCGAATTGACCAAATGATTTCTAGATGCGTTTAATTCAAAAGTCCCATGATAAATTGCAGGAACATTTAACCTAACTTGTGTTGGAAAATATGAATAAAGATAATGCTCATAGTTAAACTCTGTCATTGGATAAGCGACTCCTACCTCGTATGCTCTATCATTGGACTGGTATTTGCACACCGCAAAACATATGTTTTCGTCATTATCACTAATTGTAACTTTTTCAATCCCCTCATCAATAACTTCTGCTTTAATCCTTTTTATAACTCTTTTTTTACCCTTATTATCTATATCAACACGTTCAATATTCCTGAGGAACAATAAAACCGAACAAGGAAGTGAAGACAATTTAAAATCTATATCTGAAACCACTGATTGACTTTGACAAAAAATCTCCACATCAGTAGTACAAGTTCCATTTACATCAAAACAACCTTGCTTTGTAATATCATCATCGTCTATTCTAGGAATTGACAATATAGGTAATGGTAAGTTATTAGGACGTTCTCTTTCAAAGTCATTTACATCATTCTGTGTTAGAATGCCTCTCCTTAGTCCTTCATCTTTTATCGTTTTCCACTCGCTTTTGGCAATTTCTTCACTAAATGAACATTGAACGCCATTAGAATGGATAGTTATCTTATCACTCCAATTAAGCAAAGAGCGAAAGCCCAACCCCTTATTCCCAATAGGTCGCACGGTCACATTTTTGTATGATTCTTTTGTTTTCGTTGAAAGAAATGAGCGCATTATTGACAACAGCCCTTCCTCGGTAAAGGGCCTGTTTCCCCAATTCTTGATATGAAAATGATTATCGTCAGTTAGAACTAATTCAATTTTAGGAGAACCTTCGTCATCTGCATTCTGAATCATTTCATACAATTCACGTCCAGAATACTCCTGTTTCATATCCAGTTCAATCTTTTTGTCTTGACGAATGCGTGAACTATTGAATGACAATTGAGAAAGATATTCTTTTTTATTAATCATTAAACAGTCACTCTCTTTGGTTATAAAATTTCTACTCATTTTTCTTACCTCTTTTTCGGATAACATTTTGTTCGTTTAATACATCGTCTAAGGATTGATATTGCTTTTGCGCAAAAAGAGCGTCAAATTCTGATAACGAATTTAAGGCAAATCCTATTTGAAGCAACCCCTTTAAAGATATTTCCCCAGTCTGTTCAAACCGACGGTAAGTAGCAAACTTGAGGCCGGCTCTTGTAGCTATGCCTTCTTGAGTTAGATTTAACTCCAATCTCCGTACTTTTACTCTAGCGGCAATTTGCTTCGCTACATCATCCGGAGTTGACAAATTAAACGATATTATATTATTCATAAGTCGGCTATTACACATATAACAAATAAAATATTGTTTATACAAAGATAGTGATAATATTTCAAGACCAAGCATCTTGAAAGCTCTTTTTTAGCTTATACGAATAATATCTCTATTAACTTGAATCTGCCGTATTTTTGTACCTTTTCTCATCAAAAAACGGCATTTTTCACAAGTTTTTGTACCGCACATTTTGATATTCAAGAAATTACACTTACTTTTACTTTCCAAAATGGAGGTACAAGCCGAGAATGGTGCTAAAAATCACTAACTTACACATTCTCAGATACTTGCCAACCTGCTGGTTGTACCTTTTAGAGCGCTATACTATTGATAATCAAGGATGTACACATACTGCATCGGAAGTAAGATTGAATTTGGGTACAAATAGAAACGAGCGCAAATAAACACAATAAATAGAATGAACGAACAGAAACTGACAAAATATCTTGCTTCTTATAAAGAATGGCTGACGAAAAATCCATCAGCAGCCAATGAAGCAAAACAAGAACAGATGGAAGCACAGCAAAAAGCTCATGCTTTTACCAAAGAGCGGCTTCTTTCCCTGTCGGAAGATGACTTGTTCGAATATCTTTCACCCCTATGGGCCATGGCGATGTGGGGCAATAAGCATTATCAGATTGATAATATCATAGAAGCCAACGGGATTGAATTGCTCCGTAAACAATTCGCCAATTTGATTTATGGAGAAGCCGACATTGAAAAGCGATGGGATGATTTTCGTTCAAAGATTAAAGGTATTGGTCCGGCTATTATGAGCGAGCTGTTATGCAAAACTTATCCCGCACAATATCTACTCTGGAATAAAAAGACATACACCGGATTTAAAACTTTGAACATTAATAACCTCCCACGCTATGAGGCAAGATTGGACGGGAAAATGTATGCACAGTTATCCGGCATCGGACGAGAATTGCTGGCGAAGTCTCAGGAATACGGATATAATGAAATCTGCGATTTGTTGGCGTTAAATTCTTTTATATGGAATGAGTTACAAGACGATTCTATAGATTGCACCATTTCCGACAAGGAAGAAGAACTTATTGCCACGAGCAAAAAAGATGCGACTTTCATCCACAATGACATCCGGGACAAAGTGGCAGAAATCGGTCATTGCCTAGGTTTCCGGGCTGAGGTTGAAAAGAAAGTTGCCGCAGGCGCGGTGGTCGATGCAATATGGGAAGTCACCATTGGGAACATGGGGCGCGTGATTTATGTGTTTGAAGTTCAAACTTCCGGCTCTATCGACAGCCTGATACTAAACTTAATGAAAGCCAAGAACAACAAAGCGGTTCAAGGCATTGTCGCCGTCACAGACCAAAAACAGATTGAACGGATTAAAAAAGAGATAGAATCGCTCCCCATAAAAGAGGAAGTGAAATTTTGGGATTACACAGAGGTGCTAAGGATACATGAAGCCTTGCAGTTCGTAAATGAATCCATTAATCGGCTTGGACTTGTTCCAAATGGGTTGTGATAAAAGATGATACAAAAGCTATACGATGAAAGATATTGACAAAAAACTGATAGAAACCATCAGCCGATACACGGCTTCGGGGATTGAGCAACAGGTGGATTATGAAAAATTCTACCTCTATTCGCTTATCACGCACTCAACCGCCATTGAAGGCTCTACCGTAACAGAGGTGGAAAACCAATTGTTGTTCGATGAAGGTATTGCTGCCAAAGGCAGAAGCCTTGTTGAGCAGATGATGAATGTGGACCTTAAAAATGCTTATCTTTTCGGTTTTGAATGGGCAAAAACATCCAAATCCTATACGGTTGATTTTTTGTGCGAATTGGCTGCAAAGGTCATGCGACGCACTGGTTCGGAATACTCCACAATGGGCGGCAACTTTGATTCCTCAAAAGGTGAGCTGCGTCGGTGCAACGTAAGTGCAGGCATTGGAGGAAGAAGTTATATGGCATTTCAGAAAGTCTCACAAGCCACCGCTGATTTCTGCCAATGGTTAAACGATGCACTTGTTTCTGTAGATAGAAATGATATGGCAGCCTGCTATCGTCTGAGCTTCGAAGCCCATTTTCGTCTGGTAACCATTCATCCGTGGGTGGACGGCAATGGGCGCACCACAAGGCTTCTAATGAATATCATACAACGACAGTTGGGTCTTATCCCGTCCATTGTAACGAAAGATGCTAAGGGTGAATATATTCAAGCCTTGATTGATAGTCGAGAGCAAAAAGACAGTACGATTATTCAAGATGTCATGCTTGCCCAGCATATCAACAACCTTGAAAGCCGGATTTTACAGTATCAGCAAAGCATAAATGATACTGTAAACAGTGAAAGTGATACTGTAAATGATACTGCAACGCGGCTTATTACCCTGATTAAGGCACATCCGGAATATACCTACGATGAATATGCCAAAGCACTGAACATTGGTCGGGCTACCGTAGCACGTCACATCAAAAAATTGAATGGAACGATAATCAAGCGTATCGGATCGGACAAAGACGGGCATTGGAAATTTATAAAAGAACAATGATGACCAAGAAAATACTTTTCTTACATGGTTTCTTCGCTTCGGGCAGTTGTATACCTGCCCAAGCATTGCGGCAGGCATTTACGGGCGAGGCAGAAGTCCTCACGCCTGACCTACCCTTGCATCCGAAAGAGGCATTGGCATTTATTGAGAACATCTGTAAGCAAGAAAAGCCATGTGTGCTGATTGGCAACAGCAATGGAGCATTCTTAGCACAGATAGTGGCATCACGTTTGGGAATACCTGCCTTATTGGGCAATCCTTACTTAGAAATGACTCGCTTTCTCATTGAACGCATCGGAGCGCATGAATATAAATCGCTACGGGCAGATGGGCACCAGAAACTCGTAATAGACCAACTGTTGATAGACGAATTTGCCGAAGTACAAGCTCACCAGTGGGACAATTCACACCCAAAACTCTCCGACCGCATTTGGGGATTGTTTGGGGAGAATGACCATCTGGCACATTTCGAACCGTTGTTCCTGCAACACTATACGCACGCCTATCATTTTCCCGGTGGGCATACACCTACGGCGGAAGAAGTACGGGAGTATTATGTGCCGCTCGTGGAAAAACTCATGAATCACAATCAATCCTTAAAATAAATCAAGTATGTCAAAAGCAAAATTGAAGAAATACCTTCAAACACTATCCAAAGAACAAGTCATAGAAGTGATGTTTGAACTGTATGACGCACGTAAAGAAGCAAAGGACTATCTGGAGTTCTATCTCACTCCCGACAGCAATGCCGAATTGGAGAAATGCAAGAAAGCCATCCGCCAGGAATTTTTCCCTAACCGTGGTTTCTCAGAAAAGCCCTCATTCGCTAAGTGCCGGAAAGTCATTTCCGATTTTCAGAAGTTAAAGCCCGACCCGAACTGCGTGGCCGACCTGATGTTATTCTACATCGAACAAGGGTGTGAATATACCGTGACATTCGGCGATATGTGGGAACAATACTACATTACTTTGGAAAACAATTTCGACAAAGCGATAAAGTTCATTTTCATGAATGGTTTGTTGGCTCAATATTATGAACGAATAGAAAAATTAATTGATAACGCCAGCAATTGTGGATGGGGATTTTATGATACGTTGTCAGATATTTATCACCAATACAGGTAACAAAGGAGGAAGCTATTTCTTGCCAGAAACAGCTAAGAATAACTTCCTACTTTTTGACGAAGCGGATGATTCAAAACAACTTCCTCACATCCATCGAAAGGAAATCTTCCGCACTAATACCACCATCACCTACAATAAATGCCGCTTGCGGATTAAAAAGTTTGCGGAATTTATCCAATCCTTCTGTCCGTTTCTCCGCATTGCTTTTCACCTCAATGGCTACCACCGAACCTTTCTTGCGCAAAACGAAATTGACTTCATCATCCCGTTCACGCCAATAGTACACTTCAAAACGATACACAAAGGCTTGGCTTACCAAATAGGCACCGATACCCGATTCAAAAATTCGTCCCCATGCCTTACGGTTGAGAATGGCTTGTTCAAAGGTCAACGGGCTATACACCATCTTCAAGGCATTGTTATGTACCTGCAACTTAGGAATACTAGCACGCCGCCTTGCCATAGCCACGCTAAATTTCTGAAGCCCGCAAAGCAATCCGCTTTCATCCAACAGATTGATATAGCCTGCCAATGTCACCGTGTTCCCTGCATCTTGAAGCGAACCTAACATCTTGTTCAACGAAAGCAATTCGCCCGAATAAGCAGCACCCAACTCAAAGGTCTGCCGAAGTAAAGCTGGTTTACTTATCGGCGTATCCATCAGAATGTCTTTGTTAATGGTAGCCTCGATGATAGCCGACTGAATGTATTGGCTGAAGCGGTCTTCATCGCCAATTAAAGTAGCCGCACCAGGGTAGCCTCCGTAAAACATATATTGGTCAAGCGAGAAACCGAAGCATTCCTTCATTTCCTGATAATTCCAATGGCTCATGCGTATTTCTTCGAATCGCCCAGCCAATGACTCAGACAATCCCTTTTCCAATAATACGCGACTATTCCCCAAAATCAAGACCTTAATGTCGCGGTCATGGAATGTATCATCGTCCCACTCCTTTTTCACCACTTCGCTCCAGTTGGCAATCTTCTGTATCTCATCAATTACAAGGATAACGCTTCCCCAGCCTTTGCTCTCCTTCAAGCTTCGCACAGCCGCCCAACAATCGGAAATCCACGCACTGTTCGTGGCAGGTACATTGTCGGCAGAAAAGAACTGGTAAGGCATATCCAAATCTTTCAGCACTTGTTTGACCACCGTTGATTTTCCTATCTGCCGGGCACCCATAACGACTTGAATGAACCTACGAGGCTCTTTCATGCGCTCTGTAATCAACTGATATTCTGCTCGTTTATACATATTGTTACATTTTACTCAATGCAATGAAAACTTTTACTCATAGCAAAAGTAACAAATTTATTTGAGTAATAATCATGGATTTACAAGAAAAACAGAGAACTTCGCCTGGTGTAAGATTAATAATCTTGCAGCCTGAAGATTAATAATCTTACAGCAGATGAACCTATATGCGTGACTAATCCTAAATAACTGCTGCAGGTTTTAGAAGCTGTTTTGAATTTATCGTGCGATGATTTGGGATGAGTTTTTGAGGCATTTTCGCTTCTGTGATGAGGAAGATAGCGGGCTATCTGACGAAGAACAGGAGCGAAAAGGACCAAAAAATCGCCCAAGGCACACACGAAAACGGATACATCAAGCCAAGAAAAACTTTTTGGAGAAATTCAAAACAGCTTCTTAGATAAGACAGTATTTTTATAACTTTCAATTCTTATCCGTTTCTACGGATTACAACATATGTAACCCTCTTGATCATAAGCTTTTCGCTCATGATGAATTAAATCTATCAACTGTTGTAATTCACACGCATCCGACTTAATATCTTTGAAACGGTAATACTGTTCATCATATCTTTTCCGAGAACCGGACTTCAGACGGGATTCTATATCATCCGGAATTAAGTAGGAAGAACGTTCTTTGCCCAAATATTGCTGAAACTCATAGAGAAATATGTTTATTCCTGCCAAATCAAAGTCACCGAAGTGAAGATAATGATTGGATATAGTACACAGCCATTTCCTAAGGTCGGTCGATTGCGGATATCTGGATACGAAAAGTACTTTATCTGAAAGAGCATGATTATGAAGATATCTATCAAAGAGTGTCCGCTGCCTGCGAATCATCCTGAAATTGTCCATATTTTCCACACCAATCACCACTGTATCTTCCGGAATTGTAAATTTCTCCCAGTCCGAGACAAAAAGGAAGCTTCCTTCCTGCGGATTTACCACAAATGGATTTTCGTCAAGAAAACACTCAATAGGTTCATAACTGTTTACAGGAAATCCCGGACAGGAACGGATCATGACGAGTTTGGAGTTTCCTGTCTCCGCAGCCATTGTGGCACGGGAATCTGAAGCATTTACTTCGAGAAGGCGATAACGCTCATCCTTATCTACAAGAAATCTTTTCAGAGCCTCAGCATCACGGGCACGATATGATTTTCTTGAGCCACGTGATACAACCAACAGCAGACCTTCTGCCAACAGCTCATCAAGCAACTTACTGTTCAGCCTCGACCCGGCAACCAGTTCACCGGCTAACAATGCTTGTATAGACGCACTTAGTGCCATATTATCCGATTAATTTATTCGTTTCAACAATTTCTCTACCCTTGTCCTTACTCCATGCTTACTTAACAGGTATGTATAGCGGTAGTCGTATGGATTATACGATGTAGGTGAACTGTTAATAAGATAGATATTGCGTGAATTGGCAAACTGCAGAATGCCTTTTATATTGGTAGGATGCAAGCGACCTATCTCATCCATCATGCAGTGTACGATAAAATCACCACTTTTTTTGGCAGCCTTTTTCTTAAACACATTGATGAGCATGATATTAACCATTGCTTTCACAAGAATATCCGTACCATCCGATCCTACATTATTAATACGTTCAACCCAGCCGGTGTCATTGTCGTTCTCTTTCACACGGAACTGTAAACGGAAAGCGTCCCCCAAAGATACAGTCGGACGATTCGGTTCGTTCTGCAACTGATGAGACAGGCTCTTCAGATAATCTACGACCTTACGGTTCACTTCATCCCGATTATTATTTGAGAAAAGGTTCAGTTCGCCGATAGAAAAAGCATTCTCTATCGCATAATCGTGAATGGATATAAGCAGTTTCATGAGTTTGTCAGATGATTCATCTGCCCTGAGTTCAATACTCTTGATTACTCCTGCAAAATTCTTTTCTATAAAATCACGGTTTATATCCTGTATCACCCCATCCACATCCGACCTGCGTTTCATCAGTGAACCGATTTCCGCCGAGATACGTCCCAAAATATCTTTATAATGCTCGCTGGTACGTCTGCGGAACTCCTCGATTTTATTATTGTCCATAAAGTCCTGCAAATCCGCTGCAATCTCCAAATAGTCATTGTCTGTTACAGGCATTGTATTGAAATGGAAAGCATTTTGGGGCTTAAAGTTACGATTGAAACTGACAACTATGGATTTAAGCTTGTCTATCGATTCACGCTTCTGATTGACCGTACCTCGAAGTTGACTTAAAAGTTGCTGACAATCCAACTCGGTCTTCTTCATCTTGTCATCAGAGAGGAAAGCATCAGGCACCAGATGCTCATTTTCTACCATCTGATGATAAAGCGTCAAGCCTTCTCTCCTATGCGTCAGTTCACCACGAACCTTTTTCCGACGC
>ULNS01006702.1_pt1 | contig 14187 bp, 8 predicted proteins | sample 1951981 | NCBI WGS metagenome assembly ULNS01 (sample SAMEA4835583, study PRJEB28245) | human gut metagenome | biome: gut microbiome; material: fecal sample | place: Denmark | collected 2008
TCGTCGCGTTTGGCTTTCCGGTCGCGCGGCTTGCGCTCTTCGTAGTCGATGGCTTCGGGCGCGTCCTTGTAGTATTCAAGCAGGCGGTTGAATTCAAGCGACACGATGCGTTTCAGCAAGTCGTTTTCCGACAGCCATTCCAACTTTTTCACGATTCCCGGCAGATATTTTGCAATTTCGTCCTCGTTCACCTTTACGCGTTCTATGCGGTCGGCAAGGTTGTATAGTTGCTTTTCGATGATGCGTTGCGGTGTAGGCACCGAACCCTTCTCGAACGTTTTTCCGATTTTCTTCTCTATCGTGCGCAGGCGCGATTTCTCGCGCGAGTGGATGATGGCAACCGACACGCCGGTTTTGCCGGCACGTCCGGTGCGTCCGCTGCGGTGCGTGTATGTGGCTGGATCGTCGGGCAGGCCGTAGTTGATTACGTGGGTCAGATTGTCCACGTCAAGACCGCGTGCTGCCACGTCGGTGGCAACGAGCAGCTGCAGGGTGCGTTCGCGGAATTTCTTCATCACCGTGTCGCGCTGCATCTGCGACAAGTCGCCGTGGAGGGCATCGACATTGTAGCCGTCGGCAATCAGATTGTCGGCAATCTCCTGAGTCTCGCGCCGGGTGCGGCAGAAGATGATTCCGTAGATGTTGGGATTGGAGTCGGCGATACGCTTGAGGGCAAGATACTTGTCCTTGGCGTTAACCATATAATATATGTGGCGCACATTTTCCGAGCCCTCGTTGCGTGTGCCTATTACAAACTCCTGAGGGTTGTGCATATAGTTTTTCGCTATTTTGGCGATCTCGTCGGGCATGGTGGCTGAGAACATCAGCATTTTGCGGTTGTCGGGCACGTTTTCGAGGATGGCGTTGATGTCGTCGAGGAAGCCCATGTTGAGCATCTCGTCGGCTTCGTCAAGAATCACGGTGTGTACGCCGCTGAGGTTCACCTCGCCGCGCTTTATCAGGTCGAGCAGTCGCCCAGGTGTGGCAACGATAATCTGCACACCCTTGCGCAGCGTGCGGATTTGGCTCTCGATGCTCGAGCCGCCATAAACCGGCAGCACACTGAGACCGGGAGTGTATTTCGAGAAATCGGCAAGGTCGCCGCCGATTTGCAGGCAGAGTTCGCGTGTCGGCGATATGATTAGAGCCTGCGGTTGGCGCAGCGACGTGTCGGTGCGCTGTATTACGGGCAGTCCGAACGCCGCGGTTTTGCCGGTACCGGTCTGTGCGAGAGCCACGACGTCGCCGTCTTCGTGGAGCAGGTGTGGGATTACTTTCTCCTGTACAGGCATCGGTTTTTCAAATCCCATATCCTTGATTGCGTGCAGCAGGTCTTCTCTTATTTCTAATTCTTCAAATGTCATCTGTTTTTTTTCGTCTTAAATGTTTTCGTTCAGCGCGCTTTGCCCCAAATCTGCTGCAAAATTACGGAATTTTGGGCTATGAATGGCAAATACTTGTAAATTAATTTGGTGTGGCGGTGAAAAAGGTGTGGCGGAGGCGTTGTGCCCGATGGCTTGTCGTTAACACATATTAAACTTTTGGCGGGTTGCCGATAATTTGGTGTTGTGAATATGCTTTGTTATTAAAGTTGGCATAAAACTGACGGATTGAAACAAAAATGGCAGCAAATTTAATTGCTATGGCTTGAATAAGTGGGCGAAGAAAACAAAAAATAAAAATATGTTTTACAACATAGTTGCATAACAATGTTGTGCGGAAATGTTTAATAAAATGGAATTTTACCGAAAATTAAAAAAATAACTCACAAACGTAAAATTTTGATTACAATTCTTGTAAATATTGAAAAATAACGCTTATTTTGTGGCTTAGAAATCGTTTGAGACAACGATGTACTAATATAAAACTATGTTTAATCTGAATCAAGTATGGACAAATTTGCTGAACGAAAAAATTTACTTCATGTAAATTAGTTGCGGCTGCCGCAGTCGCAATGTGTTTGCTAGGCAGTGCGGGATTCGAGGCTAATGCCGCCCCCGCTCCGCAAGTTGTATCCGCTCAGAAAGCAACTCTAACCATTCTGGTACAGTAAAAGACTCCAAGGGAGAGCCTGTCATTGGCGCCAACGTTATGGAGAAAGGTACCAATCGTGGTATAGTTACTGACTTGGACGGTAAGTTTACGCTTAAAGTAACCCCTGGAGCAACAATTACAGTTTCTTATTTGGGCTACAAGACACAGACCCTCAAGGCTGCGCCGACAATGAACGTTTCCTTGGAAGAGGACAACGCTCTTCTTGACGAAGTCGTTGTGGTAGGTTTCGGTACTCAGAAACGTGCCAACCTCACCGGTGCTGTAGCAACAGTCGATGTGTCGAAGGCAATGGACGCACGTCCAGTGGGCGATGTTACCAAAGCCCTTCAAGGTGCTGTTCCTGGTTTGACTATCACAACAGGTGACGGTGCAATCAACTCAGCCGCATCTATCAAAATCCGTGGTACGGGTACGTTGTCAAACGGACAGTCGTCAAGCCCGCTTATCGTTGTCGACGGTGTGCCTACCGACGACATCACTTTTGTCAACCCTGACGATATCGCAGAAATCTCAGTATTGAAAGATGCTGCTTCTTCTGCTGTATATGGTACTCGTGCAGCATTCGGTGTTGTATTGATTACTACAAAATCAGGACAGAAAGGCGACCGCGTTTCTGTAAAATATTCAAACAACTTTGGTTGGAGCAACGCAACTGTATTGCCAGACTACGGCTCAGTGCCTGAACAAATCGAGGCATTGCTTCAGACCAACTACCGTAAGGGTGCCGATCCGGAATTGTTCGGTATGTATCTCGACAAGATGCTTCCTTACGCAAAGGCTTGGTACGAGCAGAACGGTGGCAAGAAGAAAGGTACAGCGAGATGTTGCCATACCAGAGCATGGACAATGTGGGCGACTTCTATCAGGACCCTGTGACAAAAGCCACTATGTACTATGCTGACTGGGATGTAAAGGATATTATGTATCGCACTGCTCCTTCTCAGAAGCACAACGTAAGCTTGGACGGCAGCTCGGGCAACACAACATATCGCGTTTCGTTCGGTTATGACAAGCGTGAAGGCTTGATGTCGTTTGTAGACAACTCTGTGAAGCGCTACAACGCAAGCGCCAACCTCTCAACTCAAATATTCTCTTGGTTGAAAGCCGGTGCTCAGGTAAACTATTCGCAGAAAGACTATGACGGACAGAACATGTGGGGCCGTGGCGGTTACACATACTTCTGGCGTTGGGGTTCTTACTTCGGTCCTTACGGATACCGCAAGTATGACGGCGACGGCAAGTACTACGACGCTCAGCCGATCGCTGACCGTAAGCAGAGCGGTGAGCATGAGGATATTGCCCGCAACACTCGCTTGCAAGGTTGGATGGAGGCGAACCCAATCAAGGGCTTGAACATCCACGCCGACTTCATGTATGACATGACAGACATCAACGTGCGCAAGTCATATCTGCCTATCTATGGTTGGAACAACTGGTCTAACTCAAGCACAGCTCCATCTTATTTGGTACAGCAGAAAGACACTTACGCTCAACAGGAGAATACCCGTCAGAATGTCTGGACAGTCAATGCTTACGCTACCTACGACTTCGACGTGGCTGAGGACAACCACTTCAAGGTTATGGTCGGCGGACAGGCAGACCGCAAGTATTACAACTACTTCTCTGCACGCAAGAATGTCCTTTCTGACAATGACAAACCTTATCTTGGCTTGGCAACTGGTGGTGCCGACGGTACAAGCATGATAATCACCAACACCATCACCAAGCACGCAACTGCAGGTTTCTTCGGCCGTATCAACTACGACTATAAGGGAATCTACTTGTTGGAGGTTAACGGTCGCTACGACGGTTCTTCTTCATTCCCAGCCAACGACCAGTGGGCATTCTTCCCATCGGCATCTGTCGGCTACCGTTTCTCTGAGGAAGCTTACTTCGAGAAGGCTAAACAATATGTAAGCAACGCTAAGTTCCGTGCTTCTTATGGTCACATCGGTAACGAGGCTATCGGTGACTATATGTTCTTGGAGCAAATCTCTAAGTTGGGCACAAGCTATACCAGCTGGGTAAATGCCGGCGGTACATTCTTGTCAATGTTGAACACACCTTCAATGGTGTCTTCTACTTTGTCTTGGGAGCGTATTGCAACAACAGACATTGGTCTTGACCTTGGTTTCTTGAACAACCGCTTGAACGTTACGTTCGACTGGTTCCAGCGCGACACTAAGGACATGCTTGCTCCTGGTATGACTCTTCCGGCTACTCTTGGTGCTTCTGCTCCTTATGCAAACAGCGGTTCGCTCCGCACCCGCGGATGGGAGCTCGGTATCAGCTGGAATCACCGCTTCTGCGATGTTGACGTTTTCGCAAGCGCCAATATCTATGACGGCAAGACAAAGGTTACTGAGTACAACAACCCTAACAAGTTGATCAACCAATTCTACAGCGGTATGGAGTATGGTGAAATCTGGGGCTTCGAGACAGACCGCTACTTCGAGGAGTCAGACTTTACAGGCAAGAATGCCGACGGCTCTTGGATTTATGCTCCGGGCGTAGCTGACCAGACTGGTTTGCAGCAGGGCACATTCGTTTATGGTCCTGGAGATGTTAAGTTCAAGGATCTTAATGGCGATGGCAAGATTGATGGCGGTAAGGGTACGGTTAACGACCATGGCGACCTCAAGGTTATCGGCAACGCGCTTCCTCGATTCGAATACTCTCTCCGTTTGGGCGCAGCTTGGAAGGGCTTCGATCTCGATATCTTCTTCCAGGGTGTAGGTCAGCGCAAGATGTGGTCAACAGGTTCTCTCTTCTTGCCACAAACTCAGTCTAACCTCGGTGTCTACACTCACCAGCTCAACCACAACAGCTACATCGTAGATGCTGCCGGCAACATCACTGATTGGGAGATTAATCAGGACAACGACTATCCTAATATGTTCTCTGGTGGAAGTGGCACAGGAAAGATATCTAACATCGGTCGTGGTTGCTACAACTTCTATCCACAGTCTAAGTATCTTATCAACATGGCCTATCTCCGTGTTAAGAACTTGACTTTGGGTTACACAATTCCTCAGAACCTCACAAGAAAATGCTACATCGAGAAGGCTCGCATCTATTTCAGCGGCGAGAACCTCTTCTTCCTTTACAATGGTGCTAAGAAGTATCATATGGACCCGGAAATCAACCAGAGCTACAGCTCTTCTGCACGTGCAGGTGTTGATGACGGCTATGCAGCTTTCGGACGTACAGTTCCTATGCAGCGTTCTTACTCATTTGGTATTCAAGTAACATTCTAATTTGTTAAATCGAAAGCAATGAAAAGATCAATAATTATATTAGGGTCGCTCGCAATCCTTGGTGCTTCACTGACTTCTTGCGAAGATTTTCTTAACGACAATCGCGATCCGATGTCTCAGCAGACGGTCAACGCGGCATTTTGGGCAAATCCTACAAATGTTGAGAACCAGCTGAACTATTTCTACGAAACATTCACAGGATATGGTAATGGTACAGGTCAAGGAAACTATTATTTTACGACTTGTTCTGATGACCAGTCTGGTGCAGTTGGTGGTGTATTCCGTGATTGGCGTGTAAGCAGCGTGCCGACATCTTCTTCTTGGAATGATCCATATACAGAAATTCGTCGTGCCAGCCTTGTTATTAAAGGTGTGACAGGAAGCTCGATGATTGAGGCGGACAAGGCTCAATATCTTGCTGTGGCTCGTTTGTTCCGTGCCTACAACTATTATCTCCTTGTACGTGCCTATGGCGACGTTCCTTTGGTGGAGGATGTTGTTGACGTTGACCAAACAGAAACACTCTACAGCTCTCGTACTAATCGCAATGATGTTATGGACTTCGCTTTGGAGGACTTGAACTATGCTGTCAAGAATATTGCGACTCAGTCAAGCAAGACTTATTTCAGCAAGGACCTTGCCAACGCGATGAAGGCTGAAATCTGCCTCTTCGAAGGTACTTACAGCAAGTATGTGGCTCAGAACACAGCCCGTGCTACTACTTACCTCAAAGAGACTGTCGATGCTTGTGAAGCTATTATGAATAATGCAGAATATGCTCTTGGTGACTATAAAATGCTCTATAACTCTCATAATGGCGAACTTGCATCAAATCCAGAGGTTATCCTTGCAAAGTGCTATAAGCAGGGTGTATTCATGCATTCTGTGGTTGACTGGACAAGCGGTTCTACGCCTATTTCCGGTATCTCTAAAGATGCATTCGACAGCTTCCTTCTCCTCACTGGTGAACTGCCTAATCCTGGTGTAGACGATATCGGTGTTGTGGATGAAAAGGGCTTGAGTATTGCAAACGCTCTTGCCATTCGCGACAAGCGTCTATCTGCCATTACTTACGACCACGTGATGTATCAGGACTTCCCTTATGGTGAGGGCAACACTTCTCAAATGACATCTACTACCGGCTATGGTATCAAGAAGTATAATGATGGTGTAACTCACTCTCAGTCGGATGCTACGACAGCTAACAAGAACTACAACGATTGCCCGATTTACTGGCTCGCTGAAATTTATCTTGATTATGCTGAAGCAAAGGCTGAACTCGGACAGTTTGAACCAGCTGATTTCGAAAAATCAATCAAGAAGCTCTACGACCGTGCCGGTGTTGATATGACTTTAGCGAAGATGCAGTCTCTCAACGATCAGAAACTTAAAGTAAAGATGACAGACAATAGTCTCATTAATGAGATTCGCCGTTGCCGTCGTTGTGAGTTGATGCTTGACAATGATATCCGCTATTGGGATCTCGTGCGTTGGAACAAGCTTAGCCTCCTTGACACTCAGAAATATCCTGAAATCCGTCAAGGTGCCAACTTGAAGAATGCTACTGTGGAATTCCCGACTAACAATGATGGTTATATGGATCCAATCCACAAGCTTTTCGGTGACCAGTATCGTGTTTACTCTGCGAAGTACGATCGTTTCCCAATCCCGTCAAAGGAACTTATGCTCGTTAAGGCTAAAAATCCTAAATATGAGCAAAACCCAGGTTGGTAATTTAGCAAATAATTGATATTGAAAGGGCGACCCCGGCGGGCCGCCCTTTCTTTTGGACAGCAACGGCTGTGGAAAAATGCGATTTGCCGATGTCGCATAAAATTCGTACCTTTGCACCCTGATTCAAGTAGGTATATATTAGGTAAATTATGATAGCTGTAAGCAATTTAGGAATGCAGTTTGGCAAGCGTGTGCTTTTTCAGGATGTGAATCTGAAATTCACGCAAGGAAACTGCTATGGAATTATCGGCGCAAACGGCGCCGGAAAGAGTACGTTGATGCGCATCCTTTCAGGTCAGTTGACGCCGACCCACGGCATGATTCAGCAGGGACCGGGCGAGCGCATGTCGGTGTTGAGCCAGGACCACTTTGAGTTTGATGAATTTTCGGTGATGGACACCGTGCTGCAAGGACACACCGTGCTTTGGGCTATCATGAAAGAGAAAGACGCCCTCTACGCCAAGGAAGACTTCAGCGATGCCGACGGCATCCGCGCCTCTGAGCTGGAGGAGAAGTTTGCCGAGCTCGACGGCTGGAACGCAGAGAGCGATGCTGCCGCATTGCTCAGCGGTCTGGGCATCAAGGAAGACAAGCACTACATGCTGATGAAGGACCTCAGCGGTAAGGAGAAAGTGCGCGTGCTTCTGGCGAAGGCGCTTTTCGGAAATCCCGACAACCTGCTTCTCGACGAGCCTACCAACGACCTTGACCTTGAGACCGTGGCTTGGCTTGAGAACTATCTGTCAAACTGCGAGAACACGGTGCTCGTTGTGAGCCACGACCGTCACTTCCTCGACGCCGTGTCGACCCACACCCTCGACATCGACTACAACAAGATAACGCTGTTTGCCGGCAACTACAGTTTCTGGTATCAGTCGAGCCAGCTGGCTCTCCGCCAGCAGCAGCAAGCCAACAAGAAGGCAGAGGAAAAGCGCAAGGAGCTGATGGAGTTTATCCAGCGATTCAGCGCCAATGTGGCTAAGTCGAAGCAGACTACAAGCCGCAAGAAGATGCTCGAGAAACTCAATGTAGAGGAAATCCAGCCATCGTCGCGCCGCTATCCGGGAATCATTTTCACGCCCAACCGTGAGCCGGGCAACAAGATTCTTGAGGTGAAGGGCTTGAAAGCCACTCAAGACGGCGACTTGCTCTTCGACGACGTAAACTTCCAGATTGAGAAAAACGACAAGGTGGTGTTCCTTAGCCACGACCCGCGCGCCATGACCGCTTTGTTTGAAATCATCAACGGCAACCGCAAGGCCGACGCCGGCACTTACGACTGGGGACAGACAATCACTACGGCTTATCTGCCGCTCGACAACACCTCGTTCTTCAACACTGACTTGAACCTTGTCGACTGGTTGTGCCAGTACAGCAACGACTCGAGCGAAATCTATCTGAAAGGCTTCCTCGGAAAAATGTTGTTCTCGGGCGAGGAGGTGCTGAAAAAGGCATCTGTGCTCTCCGGTGGCGAGAAGATGCGCTGTATGATTGCCAAGATGATGATGACCGACGCAAACACTCTTGTGCTCGACTCTCCGACAAACCATCTTGACCTTGAGTCGATCCAGGCGTTCAACAACACGCTGCAGGCATTCAAGGGCAACATCCTGATGTCGAGCCATGACCACGAGTTCATACAGACGGTATGCAACCGTGTGATTGAGTTGACGCCAAACGGAATCATCGACAAGATTATGGACTTCGACGACTATCTCACCGATGAGAAAGTGCAGGCTACACGTGAAAGAATGTACAACACCAAATAAATATATACAACGATGGTAAAGCATATCGTAATGTTTAAACTCAAAGGCACGGCTGAAGAACGCCGCGCCGTGGCTTCTCAGTTCAAGGCCGCCCTTGAGGCGCTTCCTGAGAAAATCGACGTGCTCCGCTCGATAGAGGTGGGGCTCAATCAGAATCCGGCAGAAACGTGGGACGTGGTTCTCACCGCAGTTGTCGACAAAATGGCGGATGTGGAGGTCTATGCCAAGCATCCGGCGCATGTGGCTGCGGCAGGGCTACTCGGTGAGCATAAGGATATGCGCGCCTGCGTTGACTACGAGCTGTAGGCTTTGTGCCTATTGGCAACAGACACAAGGCGGGGTAATCTCTTTTGAAGGGATGCCCCGCTTTTGCATTTTTATTGGGTGTGGAAATTGTGTGGATTCCCAAAAAATAGCGTAATTTTGCGTCATACAAAACAGACCAGACATATAACTATTATGAAATTATTTAAACCAATTGCAGCCGTTTGCTTTACGCTTGTCGCTTCGGCATCGGCTTTTTCAACCCCATCCACTGTCGACCTGCAGGGCGAGACGTTTACCGTCGACACGCTGCGTCATTACAAATGCGGTCCTGGCATGACACGCACCGCGCTTGAATACCGCTCGACCACAGGAAACACGCGCATTCAGGCGTTTGTGATAAAAACAATGCTCCGCGAGGCAGAAAATGTGAAATTCAAGGTGGAGATTGGCAACGACTCCTGTCTTAACGCCGAAACGGTGACTTCGATGGGACGGCGTCACTCAGTGGAGGGCGAACGCTATCTTACGGGTGTGAACGGCGACTTTTTCATCACCGGAAGTTTCGGCGGACCGTATTCGCAATACGGCATCGTAGGCTATCCAAACATGTCGAGCGCAAGCCGAGGAAAACTGATGTCGCCCGACGTTATCGACTGGGTGAGCCGTGAGAACGCCTTTATAATCGACAAGGACGGATATATGCGCATCGATGCCACCGACCTGTCGTACAGCGCGTCGATAGGCGGCGTGGAGATGCCGATTTCAAATGCTAATTTCCATCGGCTTGACGGAGAAACGGTGGTCTACAACTCTTATATGGGAAAATACACCAAGACGGCGGCAGGAGGCGTGGAAGTGGCTTTCACGCTCGCTCCCGGCGAAACTTGGGCATTGAACAAGAATCTGAAAATGGTGGTGAGCCAGGCGGCTTATGACGGCGGAAATATGGCGATACCTGCCGACGGAATAGTCATCTCGGCCGACAAGGCTGCTACGGCAAACATCGAGAAGCTGCGGTCTCTGAAACCGGGTGATGAAATTACTGTCAACTATTCGCTGTCGTTGCCGTCGTATGGCAATCTCAAGCCCGAGGGCGTGCAGGAGATTATAGGCGGCGATGTCAAAATCCTTCGCGAAGGCGAGACGGTGATGGAGGCGAACCGATGGATCAATCCTCGCGACGCGTTCAATCCACGCACGCTGATTGGCTATGACAAGGAGCGCACGATGCTCGTGATTTGCGCCATCGACGGACGCAGCACCATCAGCAGCGGCACTACCTATCCGCAGGGTGCCGACCTTATGCGCTCATACGGATGCTACGACGCTCTTGATTTCGACGGCGGCGGCTCTACATTGATGTGGGACGCGATGGAAGGCACAATCAACCGTCCGTGCGTGTCGCCAGAACGTGCGGTGGGCAACGGCATCTTTGCGGTGCTCCACGCTCCCGACGATGAGGAGGTGGCTGAGATACGTTTTGCCGACTATGCGGTGCGGATGCCTCGGTATGGTTCTTATCGTCCGGTTTTCTACGGTTATAACAAATATGGCAAACTCATCGATATGGATGTTGAAGGCGTCAAGCTTTCCTGCGACGGCGCGCTTGGCGAGATTGTGGCAGACGGATCCACTCTCTATGCCACCGGCAGCGGCTCGCATGTGCTTACAGCTTCGCTGGGAGCAGTAAAAGCGGAGGTGACGGTGGCGATTGTCGCTGCCGACGATGTCAAGGCGGCTTATCCGGAAGTGGTTCTCGACAACTGCCGTGAATGGAAGATTGGCTTGAACGCTATTGTCGGAGGCAAGGAGATGGCTGTCGAGCCGCGTGCGCTTGACTGGACATCAAGCGACGCATCGGTGGTGACTGTTACCGACGGCGTGGCGAAGGGATTGAAAAACGGAACGGCGACGCTGACGGGTGTCAAGGATGGCATTACGTGCACTGTCGGCGTTACGGTGCAGTGCCCTACGGCGGAATTGATGCCTATTGAAGACGCATCGAATCCGGAGGCTTGGAAAATTGAGAGTTACAATGTGAAGGGTGATGCGGCGATAACTGCGCTTGCCGGCGGCGGTCTGGCAGTCGACTTCGCTCTGTCGGGCACGCGTGCGCCCAACCTTACGCTTGTCCCTGTTCAGCCGACGCTTCTCTACAGCCTTCCTGACGAACTGCGGCTTACTATGAAACTGACTGGAGGTGTGGCTGTCAAGAACTCGGTGGCGTCGTTCACGCTTGCCGACGGCAGCAATGTGTCAGCCAGTCTGTCGGGATTTGAGTCGGGCGACGCTCAGGATTATACGGTTGACTTTGCGCAAATTGCCGATGTCGACAATGTGGGCATTTTCCCGATACGTCTCAATTCGTTGCGCCTCAATCTGTCGGGCGGAAAGAAAGACACTGCCTATCGTCTTGAAATCCCGTCGATTAAGACGCGCTACAAGCATTTCAACGACGCCGGCGTATATGATTTGACTGTCGACGACGCCGATGTTGCGCCTGTCTATTACAACCTGCAGGGCATGCGGATTGCAAAACCGCAGCCTGGAACTGTGGTAATCGTGAAACGCGGAGCGAGAGTGACAAAAGAGATTGTTGTGGAATAGTGATTGCTGTTCTTGACAAAAAAAACGGGAAGCCGCCAAGCTTCCCGTTTTTTTGTTGCCTGTTGTCAGTCTTCCTCCGGAGGAAACTTCGGAACGAGGCGCATAAGCCTCAGAATCTGCGAGCGGCGCTTCTTCATGTATGACGAAGGATTGGCGGAGTCGAATCGCAGCGGATTGGGCAAAGTGGCGGCGATGAGTGCACATTGGCGGGCGGTCAGCTGGTCGGCGGTGGTGTTGAAGTTTTGTTCAGCCACAGCCTCCACGCCGTAGAGTCCGTCGCCGGTCTCGATAGAGTTCAGATACACCTCCATGATGCGCTCCTTGCTCCACAGAGCCTCTATAAGCACAGTGAAATAAGCCTCGAAGCCTTTTCTCACCCACGATGACGACGGCCATAGAAACACGTTTTTAGCCGTCTGCTGGCTTATCGTGCTTGCACCGCGGTGACGGCCTCCGTTTTCAGCCTCGCGCACGGCTTTCTTGATTTCCACGAAATCGAATCCGTGGTGAGAGGCGAAGCGGTTGTCTTCAGAGGCGATTACAGCCATCGGCATGTGTCGCGACATCTCGTCGAGCGGCACCCATTTATGCTCGCAGCGCACCTTGCGTCCGTCGAGCATCTGCTCAACGCTGCGTATCGCCATCAGAGGCGTGTATCTGACAGGCGCCCATCGGTAGATGACTACGCTGACCACCGACAGCAGCACAAAGCCGAGAATGATTTTGCCAAAGAGCATCATGAAGATGCCGAAAGTTAACTTTCTGACCATTTTGTTTGAGAAAAAAGCTGCATCAAAGCCTGCTTTACGCAAAGCGGGACAATGATGCAGCACATTGATAGTTTTTTCTATTTCTTCGCGCCTTCGACAATCGATTTCGTGTCGCAGGCAATCATATATTCCTCATCGGTCGGGATGACAACTACGCGCACCTTCGAGCCGGGACGTGTGATTTCAACCTCCTCGCCACGGCAGTTGTTGCGCTCTGGGTCGAAATCGATGCCGAGAAATTCCAGTTGCTTGCATACGCTCTCACGCAGCTGAATCTGGTTTTCGCCCACACCGGCTGTAAACACAATCACGTCGACACCGCCAAGCGCCGCTGTGTATGCACCAACATATTTAACGATGCGGTATCTGTACATGTCGAGAGCCAGTCGCGCACGCTCGTTGCCGGCGGCAATGGCAGCATCGATGTCGCGCATGTCGGAAGAGATGCCAGAGATGCCGGTCAGACCGCTCTGCTTGTTGATGAGTTTCTGCATTCCGGCATTGTCGAGATGCTCTTTCTCCTGGATGTAGAGCAGGGCAGCAGGGTCGACATCTCCGCAGCGGGTGCCCATCATCAAGCCTTCTACCGGAGTCAAACCCATCGAAGTGTCGATTGATTTGCCGTCTTTTACGGCGGTTATTGAGCCACCGTTGCCGATGTGGCAGGTGATGATGCGCTGCTGCTCGTAAGGCAACCCTAAAAATTCGCATGAACGGCGTGCCACGTAGCGGTGGCTTGTGCCGTGGAAGCCATAGCGGCGCACTCCGTATTTCTCATATACCTCATACGGGAGAGCGTACATATATGCGCGGGCAGGCATTGTCTGGTGAAAAGCAGTGTCGAACACACCCACCTGTGGCACGTCGGGCATAATCTCGCTGATAGCCTCGATGCCCACGATGTTGGCTGGGTTGTGGAGCGGTGCCAAGTCGTAGCATTCCTTCACCTTGGCGATAACCTCGTCGGTGATGAGCACGCTCGAATTGAATTTCTCGCCTCCGTGCACCACGCGGTGGCCTACGGCATCGATTTCTCCGAAATCCTTGATGCAGCCATATTTAGCACTTGTCAGATTGTCGAGGATGATGCGGATAGCCACATTATGGTTTGGCATAGACGTGGTGATTGTCACCTTTTCGCCGTTGTATTTGAATTTCAGGAAAGAGTCGGGCAGACCCACTTTTTCCACGCCGCCCTCGGCGAGGACGTTTTGCGCGTTGTCGTCGAGTTCAATCAGCTTGTATTTCACCGATGAACTTCCGCAGTTGAGTACGAGGATTTTCATTATTTTTGATTTGCTATTATGCTTTGGTTGCAAGTGATGATAACAGTTTTATAGATGTCTTCCCAAGAGCATCCGCGCGACAGGTCGTTGACCGGCTTTGCCAAGCCTTGCAGGATAGGACCCACTGCCTGTGCACCGCTGAGTCGCTGCACGAGTTTGTAGGTGATGTTGCCCACTTCGAGCGATGGGAATACAAGCACGTTGGCAGTGCCGGCGATGTCGCTTTGCGGAGCCTTGCTCTTGCCCACTGAAGGCACGATGGCTGCATCGGCTTGAAGTTCGCCGTCGAGAGCCAGCTCCGGAGCCATTTCTTTGGCAATCTTTGTAGCCTCGATAACTTTGTCGACCATCTCATGCTTTGCGCTGCCTTTGGTTGAGAAGCTGAGGATGGCAACACGCGGATCAAAGCCGCCGAGCACCTTGGCTGTCTCTGCCGCCGATA
>ULNS01019504.1_pt1 | contig 13404 bp, 10 predicted proteins | sample 1951981 | NCBI WGS metagenome assembly ULNS01 (sample SAMEA4835583, study PRJEB28245) | human gut metagenome | biome: gut microbiome; material: fecal sample | place: Denmark | collected 2008
ATTTTCCGTGTCTACTTCTCGCGCGCGGTACAGCTCCCTATAGATAACGGAAAATTCAATGACCGTCGGGAACCTGTCAATGCTGATCCGATGCAGAGCATAACAATTCCACTTGTGCAGACCCATAAGGGAGGCAAGTTTGACGGAGCTGCGATGCCGATGGTGAGCGTGCCTTTCACTTTTACAAAGGATATGCTTGTGGGGGCAGACAATCAGCTCCAAGAGGTGAAGTTCCTCAATCTCGGTGCACTGCTTGATTTCCGGGTGTTTTCGACAGATGGAAAATATCAGAACGAGATTGTCCGGGATGTGATTTTCGAGGCGGACAAGAACATCGTCGGCGAATTCAAAATAAATGTGCAGAATGTCAACCCAGATGATGAGAAGACGCTTGCCATTGATCTCACCTCCGCGAGGGCTGAAGGCGATTTCGCCGCGCCTCTGACAAATGTGGCGAGGACGGAGTCTGACGCCAAGGTGGGCGCGGACAAGGACCATTCCGGCTCTGTGAGGATGGTCGTGGCTCCTGGAACATACACCGGAAAGGTGAAGGTTAGGACGGACAAGGCCTATTATGTGTTCAATTTGTCTGAGGCAAGGACATTTGATCGCAATGGGATATATCCTCTCGGCCTCAATCTTGCGAAGGCTACACGGGTTGTGATGGAGACTGTTGACAGGGCGAACTGGATGGTGAAGTTCGTGAACAGTTACTATTCGTGGGGCTGTCGTCCGGAGACAATGTATGACGGTAACTTGTCCACCGAATGGGTTAATCCGTGGAATTGTCCTCTTGTCGGTGCGGGAGAGGATGATTATAATTATCAGTGGAGCAATATTGACTGGAGTGTTCTTATCGGCGAGGACAGGCATCGCGACATCCCTAATATTGTTTTTGTGTTTGATTTCAAAAAAGATATTGGAATCGGGCGTATTGGCGTCGGAAAGTCTCCTCTTGACTGGCCTTACAACCAAGATCTCCGTAGCTGTGAGTTTTATGTCGGAACTGTATGGAATTTCAAGAGCGCACGTGAAAAAGGAACTCTTGAGAACTACAACACAGCTAACGATGACAATGACTGGAAGCTTGTCCTGACAGCGACTGAGATTCCTAAGGAAAACGGAATATTCTGGTACGACGTTCCGGAGACTGTAAGCAAGGCCGATAGGACAGGACGCTATCTGAAGATTCGCCCGACTAAGGGCTACCGCGGCAACACTCCTTGCGAAATCGCTGAGATTTATGTCGATGGCATTATGCAAGAGAATACCGCTAATGTGGAATAATGCGAAAGAAGTAAATATACAATTATACAATGGAGATTATAAGAACATTTTTAGGTAAGGTACTCTTGTGCACAGTGGCACTGCACCTTGCTATTGCCGCTGGAGGAACGGTTCTTCTTGCCGGCTGCACGAGAGAAAATGATGGCTCCGGCAATACCAAACCGGTGGACAAGCCTTCCGTAGAGGAAGGGCAGGGTGGCTATCTCTTCGCGCACATGACGAACGCGAACTACGGCTCGCTGTTCTACTCGATTTCCCGTGACGGGCTCAGTTGGAAGACGCTGAATGGTGGTAAGGTTATTCTTGAGAGCTATTATGGCCATCCTGACATCTGCGAGGGACCGGACGTGTTCGGGAAGGCTGACAGAAGGTGGTATATGATAGGAGTGGTGCGTGGATCGTCGAAAGAGTCGTTGGTGCTCTGGCACACGACAGACCTCGTCGTATGGAAGAATAAAGTTCTCGACGGTGAGAAGTTTGTCGTGGATCATCTCGGCGTATATAATGAGATCCCGTTCGTGGGAGCGCCGAAAATGTTCTATGATGAGGACAGTCACCAGTTCATCATCACTTGGCATGCCGGCGAGTATTACAGGAAAAGGCAGGAGGCTAAGACCAATGAAGAACTTGCCATGTACGATAGAAAAAATTGGGAGACCATGAAGACCTGCTATATTCTGACCGAGGATTTCGTGAATTTTACGAGGCCGAAACGCCTCTTCGCGGCCCAGGATGGCGGTGACCTTGCCCCGATTTATTTTACCGGTGCTGATTCCGACATCTCACTCATTGATGTGATAATCAGAAAGTTCAACGGTAAGTATTATGCCATTATGAAGGACGAACGCTGGGAGGACAAGGCTCCTAAAACCCACAAGTCCATAAGGATTGCATCGTCGGACAATCTGCTCGGCCCTTACTCCAACCCCGGGCCTTCCGTAAGTCCGAACTGGCGCGAAGCCCCGATTATAATCCGCACTCCGGAGGGCAAATTTAGGCTCTACTACGAGAATTATGGCGAGCATGTCTATGAGATGCGTGAGGCCTTGGCGATTCAGGGCGCACCGTGGAAGGATGCGACTAGCTTCTATCCTCCGAAAGACGGCCGCCACGGCTGCATCATCCATGTCGATGAGGAAACTTACCGGAACATCGAAAACAGCTATAAGTAGTAAATCGAATCATCTCTCTTGTTGAGAATGAGCTGAATATCAAGAATATATGAAGAAAATATATCCCATTTTCCTCGTCTTCGCACTCATCGTGTCATGCACCTCTCGTCAGCCGCAGGCAGTGAAGCCTCCTCTTATGGGCTGGAGCTCGTGGAATGCCTATATGGTCGATATTTCCGACTCCATAATCATGCATCAGGCCAACCTTATCGTCAAACGTGGACTTAAGGACGCCGGTTACGGAAACGTCAACATCGATGACGGGTTTTTCGGCTACCGCGACCAGCGTGGTTATATGATTCCGCATCCGCAGAGGTTTCCTGGTGGCTCAGCGCAGATGCGCTCCATCTCCGACCACATCCACTCTCTCGGCCTGAAGGCCGGAATCTATTCCGACGCCGGAGACAACACCTGCGGGTCGAGCTACAACAAGGACCTGAACGGAATTGGTGCGGGTCTCTGGATGCACGATGTTCAGGACGCTGACCAGTATTTCAACAACTGGAACTTCGACTTCATCAAGATTGACTACTGCGGTGGCATTCATCGCCGTCTTGAGGAAAGGGACCGCTATGAGGAAATCCGTCAGGTGATTGACAGTGTGGCTGGCAGGCACATCAACATCAATGTATGCCGCTGGGATTATCCGGGGACATGGGTTGATAAGATTGCAGACTCTTGGCGGATTTCGGAGGACATACGTCCCATCTGGTCTTCGGTCCGGCACATCGTGGAGAAAAATCTCTATCTGTCAGCTTATGCGCATGACGGGCACTACAACGACATGGATATGCTCGCTGTAGGCTACAACATCAAGCCTTCTCCGTTCTGGGAGGACGGGCTCGGACTTAGCTATGCCGAGGAGGAGGCGCATTTCGGAATGTGGTGCATAATGAGCTCACCGCTGCTTCTGGGCTGTGACATAGAGTACATTCCGGAGGAGACTATGCGGATAATCACCAACCCGGAGTTGATTGCCGTGAATCAGGACCCGCTCGGGCTTCAGGCCCATGTGGTCCAGCACGAAGGTGAGACTTATGTCTTCGCGAAGGATATCCTGCGTCGCCACGGAGGTGCGAGGGCCGTCGCGCTCTATAACCCTTCGGACTCGGCTGCCTCGTTCAGCGTGCCGGCCGACGTGCTGGAGTTCGCCGGGGAGATGAAGTTGCGCGACCTCAACCTGAGATCCGACCTTGCGTCGTGCAGAGTCATAGAGATGACACTTCAGCCTCACACAGCGAAGATCCTTAAGGTAGAGGGTGAGCGGATTGAACCTGTCCTCTATGAGGCGGAGTGGGGCTATTGTCCGGACTTTACCGCAATACGCGGGACGGGCGTGAAGTACATCCCTGTCGAGGGGGCTTCCGGACGCGCCGTGGCGACGAACCTCGGAGACTCCCCGACGAATTATCTCGAATGGGCAGACGTCTTCAGCCTCAAGGGCGGGAAATACAGAATTTCCGTTCGGTTTTCATCGCCGGAAGCGGTTGATTTTGATTTGGTTGTGAACGGAAAGGCGCATCACGCATCGGTTGCCGCGACGGATTCCGCATTCGTGGAGATTCCGTTCGATGTGGAGTTCCTCAAGGGGGAGAATGATGTTCGCATATCAGGCGTGACATCATCGAAGGTGGCCTTGGACTGCCTGACGGTTTCTCACACCTCCAAGAAAAATTGAAAATGAAAAGATTGTTTGTTTGCCCCACAGTGATTCTGCTGGCCTTGGCTGTTTGCTGCAGGCCTGCGACAGTGGAGGATAACGGTGAGAGGACTGCTGTGATGACTGACCGTAAGATACTTACGCTGGCGGACGAGGTGACTTTGACGTTCAAGGTTCTTGACGGCAAATATTCCCAAGCATCGGTTCTTGAGGATGTGGCATTCACTGCCAAGGCTTATCCTAAGGCACTTGCGGCATACGAGAATGAAAATGGCGCGTCCGTCGTGATGATGCCGGAAGATTGCTACAGCATAGGGACGGTAGTGGTCAGGAAAATGGAGACTTCCGGAGAGATAGTTGTCCGCATTGACCAGAAAAAGCTGCGCAAACTGTCTTCCGCAAAGGCTTTTCTCCTTCCTCTAAAACTCGAATCGAACGACCCGGCGATGAAGTTACGGGACTATACCTATGTAGTCGTTCCGGCCTTGGGCGGTTCTGGAGGCGGATTCGCTAATCATACTCCCGGCTGTATAAGCCAGATTGTCGATTACTGCAAAGGAAAGGGTATTACTCTTGCGATTGTCATGTACTGCTTGCCGAATCGCGACCGCCGGAGGACAATGACCGACTGTGAGAACGCCATCGAAATGATGCTTACAGGAAAGGCTATGCTCGGCGGATATTCGAAACTCGGGGTGATGGGCGAGTCTGCGGGAGGCTATCTGGCTGCACTTATGTCGGCTATGCATCCAAAGAAAATAGATTTTCAGATTGACTGCTACCCAGTCATATCAATGGATCCGGGCAAGACTCACACCGGTTCGATGACAATGTTTCTCGGAACAGCGTATCCTTCGCAGGAACTGATTGATACATATTCAGTTGAAAAGCGCGTGACTTCGGCCACACCTCCGGCGTACGTCGCATATTCTATCGATGATGATATCGTGAAGCCGAACGAAAATAGCCACGCATATTGCGAGGCTCTGAGGAAAGCAGGCGTTCCCGTCAAGGAGATACCGCATGAGACAGGTGGTCATCATTGGGGCCAATGGCAGGATTTTCCGGCTTCGATGTTCGAGTGGATTGCATCGTTACATGCAGAGTAATTGCTGATAGATTTGCTTCATATGAAAATTAGACACATCCTATTTTGCGCGACGGCCCTATTCTCCGCATTTCTCTATTCTGCTAATGGCAATGTGATTTCAATGACGACGGATGGCGACCATCGTCCCTCCGCTAGGATTACGGAGTTCAGGCCCGGAGAGTTGTGGAAAGATACTGATGGCGTGGCAATAAACGCGCATGGAGGCGGAATCATGTTCCATGGTGGAAAGTATTGGTGGTACGGCGAGTACAAGACGGAGGGGGAGGCCGGCAATCTGGCTCAAGTGGGAGTCAGTTGTTATTCTTCTGATGATCTTTACAATTGGAAGAATGAGGGCATAGCATTGGCCGTAAGCGATGAACCTGGTTCCGACATTGAACGGGGCTGCATTCTTGAACGTCCGAAGGTCATCTATAATGCCCTTACGGGCAAGTTCGTGATGTGGTTCCATCTGGAGTTGAAGGGAAGCGGTTATTCAAGTGCGCGCAGTGGAATTGCGGTAGCGGATAGGCCGGAAGGCCCTTTTTCCTTTGTACGCAGCACCAGAGCTGTTCCCGGCAAATGGCCGTTCAACAAGGACGAGTTCCCTGATGAAAAGGGCTTTCTCGCCAGAGATTTCGAGTCTGGGCAAATGTCCCGTGATATGACCCTATTTGTCGATGACGACGGCAAGGCATATCAGCTGTCCGCCTCGGAGGACAACTGGACGCTGCATATAGCTGAACTGACGGATGACTATTTGGACTACACCGGAAAATATGTGCGCGTGTTCCCGGATCGTCTCATGGAGGCTCCTGCTATATTCAAAAAAGACGGAACCTACTATTTTATGGGGTCAGGATGCACAGGTTGGGCTCCCAATGCGGCCCGTAGTGCGTCCGCACCGTCAATATGGGGACCATGGACTGAGCTCGGAAACCCGTGCGAGGGAGAAGGCTCTCAGCTGACCTTCAATTCCCAGAGCACCTTCATACTGCCGGTTGCCGGCAAGGCGAACACCTTCATCTATATGGGTGATAGATGGAATCCGAAGAATGCCATTGACGGGCGCTACGTTTGGCTACCGATTGAATTTGACGGTGACCGTTTCAAGATTCACTGGCGTGACAGTTGGGGATTCTAAAACGAACTTCCACCGATGAAGCCGCGGAGGAGGCGGTTGTCGCTGGTCGGGATGCTGGTAGTCGGCTTGCTGCCGGTCGTCTGGTTCTTGACAGACTGGGGCGTCTTTACGATTTGTTTGCCAGTCTTGTCAATGTCGAAACACCTACGTCCGCAAATTCACCTTGCTAGTCTCGCCATAACGAATTCTGCGGTTTTTATTGTTTATGGACAACAAATACAAGACAAATTGGTGTTTTGTTGTTTTAAGACAATGAAATCAACCTATGATATAAGGGGCAAATCTCTAAAATACGTAAAATTACGTATATGAATTTTGTTGCGGATTCCCTTTCTTTGCGGAAGTTAGGTTCAATGATCGTCCCTTAGATTGTCGAGGAGGATGCAAGGAATTAGATATCAATGCATTGTATGTAGAGAGAAACCCTTAATACCATATTATTATGAGCACCAGGCATTTATTCCTCCCTTTCCTTGTTGCCTTGGCTGGATTTGTCTCCTGCGATGAATTCAAACCTGAGGTGGCTGTCGGTTGTGTAACCGTGGACAATGAGTATTTCTGCGCCTTGACCAGTGCCATTGGCGGCGAAACTGATGGTAACCAGAAGTGGGCTTTCTATGACGAAGGTAAAGTCCGTGTCAATGTTACCGGATATCGCTGCCGCTGCAAGGATACGGGGCACATCCCGTTCCATTTGTCTGTCATTGACATTGACCTCCCTGGCATTGCGACAATGCAGATTCCTCTTGAGGAGCGCACCGAAGGTGAAAATTACTTGAGCGGCAACAAGTCCGTCTCCGGTGTCCGACTGAACCACTACAAACTGTCCGACGACGGAAGCTATCTCGAGATCGACCTTTCGATTACCCTGTACCGTGAAACGAAAGGCGACATCCGGCTCCTCTACAAAGGCGCCACCAATGTGAAGTCGGTCCGCAAGTAATTGCATCCCATACACTTACCAGATTCGGAATTTGTTGCCTCCTCGCAACGGATTCCGAATTTGCGTTTCAATCCGATGGAACATAATGCTGATTTATGCTGTTGCTAAAATAATAATATTTTGCTATTTTTGCAGTAAATACTAATAATCGCGCATCGTTAAATACTAAAACGGATACGTCGCTAAATACTAAATATGATACGCAGGTAAATACAGATATGGCAACACCTGGTGAAAAATTAGCAGAGTCTTTGCAGGCTCTTTGCACACACTTTTGAGTCCTGACAATGTGCGTATTACAATGCCTGTGCTGTTCAAGCTGCTGACAAATGAGCCGAGTGCGATAGTCAGGGCTGTGCTTGGTCGTTTTTTCTTCGGATATATTCACCCATATATGGACGGGAATGGCAGAATGTGCCGTTTCCTGATGGATGTGATGTTGGCCTCCGGCGGCTATGACTGGGTGGTGATTAAGACAGACAAACGCGCAGAATATATGGCTGCGCTGGAGACAGCAAGCACGAACGGCGACATTCGGCCTTTTGCAAAGTTTGTCGTTTCGATTCTCAGGCAAAATGTGGATTTTTTGTAACTTAGGGGGCGTAAATATGAATGCCCAATGGACCCTATATACAACTATTCCCTTTGTGCTGCGCTGCCGTTGATGTTGTTTTTCGGCTTCTATTTTTTGTTTGCCAGAACTCCGGAGAAGGCGATTTTTGACAATTTTCTGCGCTCCCGACGCATAATGGGAGCGGCAATGCTGTTGCTCGCGGCCAACTATTCGGTGCATTTCTTTATGAAAGTCCGTTTCAATGACGCTGATGCCGCCATCCTCATAAACCTGTCCACTTATTTCCTGTGCTACTGGCTGTTCAGCTCGGCCCTTACTACATTGCTTGACCGCAATTATATCACCAGGCGCAGGCTATTGGCACATATGTCATTGTGGGTGCTGTACTCCGCGATCTCCTGCATTGTCCTGAAACTGTTGCCGGAAGGGACTGCTCAGACAGTGGCGATATTGGCCTTGGCTGTGTTGCTGGTCGTATATGGACTGTTCCTGACATGGCGGCTGCTGCGGACCTATCACCGGGTTATCCGCATTTTCAACGAAACCCATGCGGAAGACATCGGGGCCTATATCAAGTGGCTTTCCGTTTTCACTTATTGGGCCATCATATTCGGAGTGGGCTGCGGACTGCTGACGTTCCTGCCCGACAGATACGTCTATATCTGGATTCTGATGTCAATCCCGTTCTACATCTATCTCTTCCTTTGCTATCTGAACTATATGCTGTTTTACGAGCAGGTGGAAAGTGCAATGGAGGTCAATGAAGAGCTGGATCATTTTGAGGCGGAACCGACGCAAGAGACACCGTCATACCATGCCGAAATCGCGGAAAGAATCGCGAGTTGGATCAATGCAGATGGCTACGTCCGGACAGGCCTTACCATTAAAGACTTGTCGGAACAGCTTCATACCAATCGTACCTATCTCTCCGAGTTCATAAATACCACATACGGAGTGTCATTCCGTGATTGGATTACAGGGCTCCGCATTGACTATGCGAAGCGTCTGCTCGTACAATATCCGAAACTGACGCTTGCCGACATTTCAGAAAGATCCGGCTTTTTGTCGCCGAGTCATTTCATCCGCATCTTCAAGGAAAACGCCGGATGTACGCCTACCAGATGGCGGAAAAAATAGCCTAAACGACAAAGATGTGCGATTCTGACAATTGAAACGCTATTTGTCATCGGGAATCGGCCCGAAATGAATTCTCTTTGCTTTCTTTGTAGGCTGAAATCAAGTAGTCCTCTATTAAGCATATAACTATGGATAAAAGAATTCTGACACATCTTGTCCTACTGACATTGATCATCTCCTGCTCGAAAGGCAAACCTCATCAGACACCACATCCTGACCAGGGCGCGGTGGTGGTGACTGCCGACTGGAGCGGGAAGAGCAACGAGGCCGACATCCCCCAGAAGTACGTCCTGAGAATCGCTGACGTGAAACAGGAAGTGAGCGGAGAAAAGAACGCGTTCAAGCAGCTTCTGGACCCGGGACAATACAGTCTGGCGGTGTACAACACGCCTGAGCATATTGCTGTTGATGGCAATGTGGCTTCCATGGAAAAATCATCGGCAGGAGACATTGACCCTATGCCGGGTTATCTGTTCGCCTCTGTGCAGGAAATCTCTGTCCTGGCGGACGACTCGCTCCGTGTCACGGCTCCTATGAAACAGCTGGTCCGCAGACTTGACCTCGAACTGACAGCCACAGAAGGCGACTACGGTCGTGTGCAGTCGGCAACGGCGACGCTTTCGGGAGTGGCATCTGCAGTGGACATTGAAACTGGCGAACGTAGCGGGGCGGCAACGGTGACGGAAACCTTCACGCAGGACGGGCAGACCTTCAGTTTGTCTTTCAGGCTGCTCGGCATTGTCCCGAATGAATCCCAGACGTTGGTGGTGGAAATCACATACGCAGGCGGCGAAACCCAAAGAATCGATAGCGGACTCAGCGACGCTATGAAGAGGTTCAATGATGAGGCCAAGCCGATGAAACTCACCGGGAGCCTGCATCTTCCGATCGAATTGGGGTCTTCTGCGGCAATCGGTGACTGGGTAGGCGGCAAGGAAGATAATGCTCTTGCCAATGAAGTGAAGCGTTATAAGGCGGATGACCTTAAAATCGGCGATTACTTCTACTCGGACGGGACATGGAGCGATGGTGGCCTCCGCAAAATCTATTCTGACGGAAGGAAGGAAATAGCAGACCCTAAACCAGGTCCTGACAGAAGTGGGGGCAAGGTGGTTATCGGCATTGTCTTCCAGACGGATCCGTATCGTATCGGAAGGGCCGAAAAAGAGGCTCTCAGCGGCAAAGCCCATGGTCTTGTGATGGCGCTCAGGACTCCTACAGCCATTGCTCCTGTAGCCTGGTGGAAGGCCCGTCTGGATGAACAGGATGAAGGACTTACGAAATGCTTGACCAAGAAGCTGCGTTACGAAGATATCAGCGGATATGGGAACTGCAAGCATATTCGCAGTAACCGTGGCAGTTTAGATGATTATCCGGCATTCAAATCGGCTGAAGAATATGGTGTTCAGGCGCCTGCGACTACGACCGGCTGGTTCCTCCCGTCCTCAGGCCAATGGTGGGACATCCTGCAGAACTTGGGCTCTTGTCATGCTTTGGCCCAGTCAGATCAGCAAAACTCATCGAGCACTGAAGATCCTAATGATGGGTTCGTTTGGGGAAATACTGGTAATGTGGCTGCCGCTCTGAACGGATGGATGTCAGAAATTGCAGCTGAGGGTAAAAGCACATTCGACGGATCAATGTGGTTTTGGTCGTCTTCGGAGTACTCGAAGGACTTGTCGCTATGCTGGAATATAAATACTTATGGCTGGTTGAAAAGCAGATATACGTCGAAAAAGTTTTGGGGACATGTCCGTCCGATTCTAGCTTTCTAGGCATTTATGACAATACTTAACATTCATTGAAGATGAAAGCATACAACATATTATACAGGTCATTGCACCTGGCAGGACTCCTCCTTGTCATTGCGTCGTGCGGAAAGGATGAGGCCGTGATGCCAGCGGGTGCGGAAGTGGGACAATCTCTGACAATCTCCATCATTGACAGCGGGCATGCTTCGGCCGAGGGGCCTGCTACCCGTACGGTTGAGGATGGCTATACCACCAAGTTCAGCGAGGGTGATGCCTGCGGCTTGTTTATGTTTCGTGGCGGCCAGACGGTCTATTCCAACCTGAAGCTGACCGCTGAAACGGATGCTGCTACAGGCAAGCTCGTCTGGAAGCCGGAGACTGGAAAAAGTCTCGCCGGAGGATTGCCTGATGAAAACTACTATATCTACTATCCATATCAGTCGGACATGACCGGCAAGACTGCGGCTTCTACAGGTGCGACATTGACCGATGCGGAATTTTTTGCTCCGCTGATCGACTCGTGGCAGCCGCGGAAAGACCAGAGCTCTTACGAGGCCTATGCCGCCTCAGACCTTATGACGGCCAATGGAAGTGTGGAGAACGGCACGGACAACAGCCTCACATTGACTTTCTCCATGGCGCATCGTATGGCGTTGGCTGTAGTGGAACTGCCCGCGTTTGTTTACAGATTCACTAATCAGCACAGTATCCCGGACTATGTGTTCTCCAGTCCGACAGAGTTTGATTCCGAGGCTTTGCCGTATCTTGTTTCCGACGGGATCTGCCGTTATCTTTTCCATCCTTCGGCAGGCATGGAACTTTCCGCCTACAATGACAGCCGGCAATGTGAATTTTCGATAGAAATCCATCCCAATCAAATTGCCGGCGGCAGTTACAGGCTGTACAAGCCTAATGGCGGAAGGGTCGTGAAACTACACACCTTGCAGGTTGGTGATTTCTTTCTGGCCGATGGCCATCTGCTCCCGTATGATGCGGATAATGAGAAGGTGCAGACTTCCAATGTCGTGGGCATTGTTTTCCAGACCAATCCGGCGCGCATCGGGGACGCAGAAAAGAAAGTGCTCGGAGGTGAGGCGCACGCGCTTGTGATGGCTCTGAAGAATGCCGCGGTCGATGTTACTTTTTGGATTACCAGACCTGTCGAGTCATACTTGCCTGCTTGTACCTCAAAAGCGGAGGGTTATAATGACATAAGCGGATATTGGAATAGCGAGCAGATGCGTAAAGCTTGTGGCGACTTCAGTAATTATCCGGCGTTGAAGGCGGTAGATGAATACAATAAATATTATCCTGTTCTTGCGACTACGACCGGCTGGTACCTTCCTTCATCTGGCCAATGCTGGGATCTGCTGCAGTATTTAGGTGGTTGTCCGGCTCTGGCTGATCCGGCGGAGCAGACTTCTGATGCTTTAGGATATAATCAAAGAAAAGATCAAGGCGATGTCCCGGCCGCATTGAATAAATGGATGGCCAAGATTGCCGATAAGGATAAACATACATTCGCGTCTTATGATAATATCTGGACATCTACGTGGTGTGAATCTACGATTCATAATTGGTACATCTCTTCCGCAGGCTATATTTATTGCCGCTATTTGTTTACGGCCATAGACCATGGTAGAATGGTAGTGCGTCCTGTCCTGGCGTTCTAGTTTTCGCGGTCCCAGTGAAGTAACCTTAACGCATACAGCACTCTTGGCGCGCCGCATCGTCCGATAGCATTTAGCTTCCATAAAAGTTTACTTTTTTTGGTAAACTTTTTTCAGGACGATACATTTTGCGCGACCTGTAAGTCGCTGAATAGTAACCATTTAGCGCTTTTCAGAGTTGTATATTTTGCAACTCTGAAAAGCACTGAAGCGTTGATATACAGTAGAATACGCGTTGCGCGTCCTGTGTCGGGACTGTAAGCGTCTCCGCGGTTGCATAGTAAGCGTCTCCGCGGTTACGTATTGACGCGTTCTTAGCGGTTCCGTACTTTTGCCCATGGAAATGTCAAGAACAGATTAACATGGGGAAAATAAGAAACTGGAACAACTTGCGAGTGGAGAAATCGTGTAAGTGGTTGAAACTCTGATGGTTGTGTAAAACGCAGAAAGCCAGGTCCTATGTTTTTTAGGGTAACCTGGCTTTGAGTGTTTGGTGTAATCGCTTGATTGATAGTGATTCGCTGGGATAAATGACATTCAGGTTGTTCCAAAATGCGTAAGCGTCCGAGTATCGCGTCCGTGTATCTTGTCAGTGTGCCGCGTCAGTGTATCGCGTCAGTGCCAACATTCTAGACCATACATCCGTCATTCTTTACTCCACATCCGTCATTTTTTTACTCCACATCTGTCCGATTTTGACGGGCTGGAAACTGCTCCCTCTGCACCCTCGGACGTCAATGTCGCTCGTAATGTCGCTCGTGATGTCGCTCGTGATGTCGTCCGTGGTGTCTCTCGTAATGTCTCTCGTGGTGTCTCTCGTGATGTGGGGCGGATGCAACAGTATGATCATCTTGCGGGAGCGGGATTGCCGCCGCTTTTTTACATCAGTCATAACTTGTCCGTAGAAATGGGGGATTTACGGATAAGTTGCTCACTTTGAATCACTTGTATTATACTGAAAAAGGTTGACTCATAA
>ULNS01016389.1_pt1 | contig 13304 bp, 12 predicted proteins | sample 1951981 | NCBI WGS metagenome assembly ULNS01 (sample SAMEA4835583, study PRJEB28245) | human gut metagenome | biome: gut microbiome; material: fecal sample | place: Denmark | collected 2008
AAAGCTCCACGGCATAATCAAGGTATTTGCCTGCTTTTTTCGATATCTCGTTTATCATAATTCTCATTCCTTTATAGAAAAATCGTTCATTTTCCTGCCTGTATATTGCACGGCGATCCTGCTTTCGGGGCTTATATCGCTAAGATACAGCACCGCAAGGAATATCCATTCAAGGGGCTTCATCACTATGTAGATGATATCCGCCCGAAGCTTTGTGGTAATATGCTTTGAAAGAGGATAGCCGTAATTATCGTAAATATATCTCACAAGCCTGTGGAAGCGTGGTGTCTTTTCCTCGATGACCTGCTCAAAGGCATTTGCCACGCACAGCTGACGGTTAACTCCAATCTTCACGCCCTGACGGACTCCCAGTCGGGTAGGCTTCACAAGCTTTTCGTGACCGTTCACCGCCACAGTGCAGAGATAATGACCTGTGTAATGCTCGGGCGGCGGAGATATCATCGTTGAATAAGTCCAGTCGGAGGTCTCTGTAAAGGCTTTGATAATGCCCCAAGGTCCCTGCCCGAAAAGGATACAAATGCAGATAAGCAGCCCTGTAAGGGGTATCAGGCAGATGACAGGGAACCACACCCAGCCTGAAGCCTTTGACAGTACGTTCATTGCCCACACGCCAATGACGCTTCGGGGCTGAATGTCATTTTCCCTAAAATAAGCGAGGTATCTTTTCACATTGTCACCGATGATGCGCACCGCCATAAGGAGATAATTCAACACATATGTCAGCAGGAACAGAATATAAATAACAACTCCATTTTGGTTAAATACACCACCTATAAGCTGTGATGTGTAGAAAGCACACAGCACTATACCGCCGTATATACCGCCGATGCAGAACGCACCCACAAGCGGCGGCAAAAGCTTTTCCCGCCCTGCGATCATCATGCAGGCAATGGGCAGTGCCGCATATAACAGCAGTGACAGCACATAGTCCGATGAAAACGGCTCATGGAGTATGGAAAAGAGATCTCCGCCGATCATCACAGGCTCATCCCAATGATAGCTGCTAATAAGCTTGATCATCACAGCCGTAAGGCAAAAGCCGAGCAGCAGTGTGGCAATGTCCTTTTTCCTGCGGTTTTTCACCTTGTCCTTTTTGGGCGTAAGGCTTATGATGTTCCATACAGTCATTGCTGCGGGCAGACCGAAAATAACCAAGCAGATAATTGCCAGGAATATAAAGCCGACTATGGTGTTGATAATATTGTTGACGTAATACATTGTCAGTTCTCCCTTTTATCCGATTATAGCATAGCAATTCTTAAATGTCAATACATTTATATCGAATTTCAATATTTATTTTCGGATAAAAGGAAAGATCAATGACTTTATTACTTCACAGGCGAAGGCTCCAGCCACTTTTCGGCAGCCTCGGCAACAGTCCTGAGGGCATTATTGCCAAAGGGAGTATCAAGCCCCGCAGCGGCAACAAGTCCGTCAAAGGTCTCGGTTCCGCCAAGGTCAACAAGCTTCATATAGCGGGTAAGAGCCTCGCTCCTGTCCCTCTGCATAATAGCCCAGAACTCCAGAGCAACGGTCTGTGCAAGGCAGTAATCAATATAATAGAATGGGCGCTCGTAGATGTGGGTCTGTCTCTGCCATGCTCTGCCCTCGCCGTAGAAAGGTGAGCCGTCCAGGTCTATCCATGGCATATACAAAGCGGTCAGGCGCTTCCACTCGTTTATCCTGTCCTCGGGGGTATATTCGGGGTGCTCATAAACTGAGTGCTGGAAGTGATCGACCATTGCGCCGTAGGGAATGAACTCTATAGCGTCCGCCAGATGCTTGTAGCAGAACTTGTCCGCTCCCTCGCCGAAGAAATCATCGGCGCTTGCCCAGCCGAAGAACTCCATGGTCATAGAGTGTATCTCGCAGGATTCAAGAGTAGGCTGCCTGTTGTCGGTGGGGAACATATGGCGGGTGGTGTATGCCGCAAAGGCATGGCCTGCCTCGTGAGTGATGACCTCAACATCGCCCTGAGTGCCGTTGAAGTTTGCAAAGATAAATGGGCTTTCAAAATCTGGCAGCTCGGTGCAGTAACCGCCTGCCGCCTTGCCCTTTCGGCTGAGAACGTCCATCAGCTCGTTTTCCATCATAAAGTCAAAGAACTCCGCTGTTCTGGGGGAAAGCTTGTGGTAAAATCTTCTGCCCGCTTCCAGAATATCCTCGGGAGTACCCTTGGGAACGGCGTTGCCGTCACGGTAGGTTATGGCGGTATCGGCGTACTTCATGGGATACGATACGCCCAGTCTTGCCGCCTGACTGCGGTACAGCTTATCGGCAACGGGCACGATATACTTGATGACCGCATTTCTGAACTTAGCCACGTCCTCAGCGGTATAGCAGTTTCGGTTCATGTTCAGGTAGCCCAGAGGAACATAATTTTCAAAGCCCATTTTCTTAGCCATAGCGGTGCGGGTCTTTACCATATCGTCGTAAATGCGGTCAAGCTGCTCCTCATGTTCCTTGTAAAATGCGCTTTCGGCTGCCCATGCAGCGTGACGGACATTGTCATCGGGAGACTGCTTGTAGGGTGAAAGCTGGGAAATGGTCAGCTTCTTTCCGTCAAAATCTATCTGAGCGGAAGCAATGAGCTTCTCATACTCGGTGGAAAGCTTGTTATCCTCCTGCATTTCGGGGATAATTTCGGGAGAAAAGCTCTTCAGGAAAATATCGGTGTTGATGAACATTACCCTGCCGAACTTCTTTTCCAGCTCGGGGCGGAAAGCGCTCTTTGCAATGACCTCCGCAACGGTCTGGGCGTACTGGACGAAATCGGGGTTTGCGCTGTCGAAAAACTCGTTTTCTTCATCGTAGAACCTGTCCTCGGTATTGATGGTGTGGCGGATATAGCAAAGGCTGTTCATAGTGGCAAAGGAAGCCGCTGCCTTATCCCAGTCAAGATAAGCGTTTGCAGCCTCATCGGCATTTGCGGCGTTCTTTATCCTGTCCGCAGCGCTTTCTGCCTCCGCTTTGAGCTTGTCCATATCGGGGCGGACGTACTTCATTTCTGAAAATTTCATTGTTATCTTTCCTTTCCTGTCAGGTCGCTGACCATTTTTTCGGGTGAATTTATAAAGTGCTTCATTATATTATAATGGGAGGTTTTTACGTATTCTGTCTTATTTATGCCCTTTTCGGTAATTTCATAAACATCTGCATCGGGAAGAGCGCTTATTATCACCGAATGGGTGGCGATTATCAGCTGGGAATCGTTCCTTGCCAGCTCATACAGCCTTGCAAGCAGTGCCATCTGAGCCGTGGGAGAAAGTGCCGCCTCAGGCTCGTCCAGAATGTACAGTCCATGACCTCGGAAGCGGTTCATTGCCAGCGCCATAAAGCTCTCGCCGTGGGACTGCTCATGGAGTGACACTCCGCCGTAGCCGTCTATTATAGGCGGACTTGCCGCAGGGATATTGTCAAGCCGTTCTATCTCGCTGGCGACGTTATAAAAGCTTTCCGCACGCAGAAAAAAGCCGTCCTTGGGATATCCGCCCCGTGACAGTTTCAGGGCGCCGTACAGCTCCGAGTGGGAGTTATAGGTGGAAAATGAAAAATTCCTTGTTCCGCCCTCGGGGTTAAACCCATATGCTGCGGCGATAGCTTCAAGCAGTGTGGATTTTCCTATGCCGTTTTCGCCCATGAAAACGGTTATTCGCTTTTTAAACCCGATGCCTCTGTCAAAAAGCTGTGCCACTGCGGGGATACTGCGCAGATAGGTTGGGCACTTCTTTTTATCGGCTGTGACCTTACATATATAGAGATTATTGTCAAAAGAAAAATCGGTATCCGTCATACAAGCACCTTTCCTGACCTGATATGCTGAGTGTCATTATTATTTTACCGCTTTTCGGGTGATTAGTCAATATTAACATGGGGGTATGGGTTTGCCATTTGTGCATTGGTGCTGAAATTGAAAAGTGAATTTGTCCGTACCTGCGCCTTACGGCGGAAACTGAATTGCAATTTCTGCGAAATTGCTCTCAGTTTCAAGCCGCCTGCATGAAATAGCTTTTGATTTATTTGAAATGAAACTTGCATTTTGCCTGACTTCGAATTTACGGTGCAGGCGGCTTTAGAAACTTTAATTAGTCGGCTATTGCTTTAATTACTTTAGCCGTCAATGAAAAGATTTCGCTGCTTGCGAGCAGCGACCAGATGGCTCCGCCCTCTGGACTCCCGCAAGCCTTTCGGGAAAAAGGCTTGACCTAAACCCTTTGCCTTGTGCTTATTTGTGCTGACTTTTTTATTTTCTTGTTTTATCTTTTATTTGCTTTGTTGTGTCTCCCCCATTTTCATCATAATATCCCCATAAAACTCCTTACCTTTATATCTGAACTCGGCTGTGCCGTTATATTTCTCCACCGCCGCTTTTATTGACGGTATTCCCGTTCCCATTCCCTTATGCTTCGTTGACATAAAGCTTCCGTTCTTTTCCCTGACATTGCCGTCAAAGCTATTGGTGGAAACTATGTATATATACGGCTCCTCGCAGATCACCGAAAGCTGATGATATCTCTCCCCTGTCTGTGCTGTCATACAGCCGTCAAGTGCATTTTCCACCACATTTCCCAGCACGCTGCACAGGTCGGGCTGGGATATTCCCGCATCGTCTGGCAGCTGTATCTTCCAGCTGAGCTTTATCCCGTTCTGCTCCGCCCACTGACCGTAGTAGTTGAGCAGTGCATTTACCGAATTTATCCTGCAATAGTCGGTAAGCCCCACAGGCATCTGTGCTTCATACTCGGCAAGATATTTTTTGAGGGTATCATAGTCCTCCTCCGCTGCAAGGGTATTCATAACGTGTATCGACTGCCTGAAATCGTGTCGGAGCTTCCTTGTTTTCTCGATATAGTCCTGAAGTCTTAGATATCTGCTTTCCTGCATTTCCAGCATTCTTGCCTTTGCCTTGGTCTGCTCGTTCTGATAGATGCTCATTGCCGCATAGTAGAATATGACCATAAGGAACATCAGCAGCAGAAGCATTGCGGTTATTATCATCATTGCCAGGAAGAACATTCTGCCCACATACATATTCCTGTAATAGACAGGCTCTATACTGTAGTTTATCATCAACATGACCAGTGACACGGGGATAGTCAGTCCCCAAACCTTTTCGCTGGTCTGGTGCTCTATAAGCTCCGAGCCTTTTACGCAGAGGGGATAGCCTATCACTGCGGACAATATCAGCGTAAGTACAAGCGAAAAGATATTTGCCTCCATGCTGTAATTTTCCAGCAGTCCGTCGGGGTGTAGGTAAGCGTCATACATAACGGAATACACCGATGGGAACGACATAAGGTTGCACACTCCCACGAACACCGCCAGCGTCTGCATTTTTCCCGTTGTGACCGTTCCCCTGAACATGATATAAAACAGTATGAGCGCAGGAATGAGCAACGTATTTATGGACAGCCCGAACCTGAGGCACAGAAATGCCATTACGGGCGACAGCACCAGAAGTATGCCAAACTCCCACAAAAGTATCTTTTTCAGCGGGAACCGCAGCTTTTTCACCATTGGCAGGTAGCACAATATCGCTGAGGGAAAGATTATAAAAAACTGGGAGACCATTTCCAGAAAGCTTCTGACAGTCATTGTCTGCTCCTTTCGGCACGTATTTTTTCAAAGCGGTACTCATGCCATTTTCTGCGGATATTGCCGTACTCCCTTACCTTGATGGGTAACTTCCTGCCGTCCTTCATAACACAGCAGCCGTCCTCTATATCCGATATGCAGTCCATATTCACCGACGTGCCACGGTTTATGACCATAAAGCTCTCCACGCCCTCAAAGGCATCGGAAAATGATGCAAAGGAACCTCTTATCCTGTGCTCCTCCCCGTCTGAGGTGATGAGGATTATGTAATGGTCGGCGCTGTATGCGCACACAAAGCTGCTGCATGGCAGCACAAATTCCTCTCTGCCGTTTGTGAGCCTGATATTCTCTGTGCTGTCGGAACGGGTGATATCATTCATGACCCTTTCCAGCCGCTCGTAGGTCACGGGCTTTAAAAGGTAGTCAAAGGCATGACAGGCAAAGGCGTCGGACATATGCTCAGATGACGATGTAAGGAACACCAGAACATACTTTCTGCCGCTTTCCCAAAGCTTTTTTGACACTTCCACGCCGCTTATGCCGTTCATGTAGATATCCATGAAAATAAGGTCAAAATCCTCTTTTTCAAAGGCTTCAAGGAAGCTTTCTCCCCCTGAAAAAAAGGTAATATCCATATCATGCCCCGTTTTGACCGAATATTCTTTAAGGAAGCCTTCAAGGAGTAGGGCTTCCGACTGCATATCATCGACAACAGCAGTTTTCATAAGCATTACCGTCCTTTTCTGCGTATTATTTTAGTGATATTAAATATTTTTTGCCTTAAATGCAACATATTTTTAGATTACTGTTTGATTTTTACGACAAAAATATGACGTTTACGTCAAGAGTATTGAAATCAGTCAAAAAATACGTATAATGATAAAAGTGCTTTAATGGTTCTGAAATCACACACATATGAACACATACAGAGCAACACCACTCAAGGAGAATAAAACATATGAAAAAAACTCTTATTTCCGCTCTTGCCATAATGCTGGCACTGTCCGCATTCACAGCCTGCGGTGGAGATGACGGCACGTCCTACGATGATTCTGCCGACGCAGAAAACGCAGCAGAGGTACAGGACGCTGAGTACGACAGCAGCGACGACACAGACGAAGCTGACACCGAGGAAGACACCGAGGAAGACACCGAAGCAGCAGATGAGAGCACTGACGAGCTGGGCGATGCAGTCCAGGAACTGGCAAACGCTCTTGACGGCACACTCTGGGTCGGAATGAACCCCGATTATGACTGCTATGCGCTGGGCTTCAACGGAACATACGTATATTTCGCAGCTAATGACGGCTCATCTATCGAGGGTTACTGGGCTATAAGCGACCAGAACCTTTACATCTACAGTGACGAAGCAAATACCGAGCAGCTCGCAGAGATACCCTGGAGCTACGACAGTGAGAACAGCGTTCTCGTGCTCAACAACAACGCCGTAATGGCTCAGACAGACAGCTACTCATTCGATCAGGCAGCGGAAGCTGTTCAGCAGATGGCAGCTGCGTGCAAGGTAGGCGAATACCTGCAGGGCACATACTGGGCAACTGTCGGCGATGGCTCTGCAGAGGCTCTTCATATTACAGACAGCACACTTGAAGCAGTAACAGTTGAGTCTGACGGCTCAGCATCTACTTCCGAGTTCATCTGGGGCATTGACTACAACAACATTTATCTTTATGACTCAGACTATGCGCTCCAGGGCGCACTGGACTGGCAGATCTCCGATGACGGCTCTGCTCTCCAGCTCACAACACCCGATGGAATAGCTTCCATATACACTCAGCTCACCGAGGAAGAGGCTGACGATGTAGTAAACTACATGCTTAGCCTTATCGGCGGCTGACATCAGACCTCCTGATTCCCCTAACCGAATCCCTGTGCTGCCCACAGCAGTGCAGGGGTTCGGTTTTTATTTTACTGCTTTTCGGGGGAATAGTCAAGGTTGAAGGCGGCTTTTGGGATTTTTTATTAGTCGGCTTTGATATCGCTTGCTTTAACCGTCAGCAAACGGATTTCGCTGTCTGCGGACAGCGACCATAGGGCTCTGCCCTCTGGACACCCGCAAGCCTTTCGGGAAAAAGGCTTGACCTAAACCCTTTACCTTGGTACTTATTTGTGCTGATTTTTTCATATGCAAGCTCAGACAAAAGGACTGCTGCGATATGCAGCAGTCCTTGCTGTATCAGTCAATATAAAACGAAACTGCTCCGCTGTCATCTACATTAAATGTAACAAAATCGGTATAGCTGCTGTTTCCGAAGATATCCTCTATGCAGAAGCTGTACAGATAGTCCGCTGAGGGCAGGAAGTTGTCATACACCTTTGTATCGCCGTCATATACGTACTCGTCACCTGTCATATCGTCCACATACTCGCCGTTTTCGTCATATGTGTAATATACGGGAGTGATAACATCGCCCTGCCGGAGCTTTCTTACGGTCTTGTCTGCCTGACCGTTCTCGTCGATGCCGTCCCATGTGCCGAGAATAAAGTTATCGTAGCCGTCATCGTGATACTGCATCTTTATTCGCAGGTTGGTCTGCTCGCCGTTGAGAAGAATTGGTGCTGTATAAATATCATAGTCCTCGCCCTCTTCAACGATGTATGCAGCAAGTACCTGACCATCGCCCAGCATATACCAGAGGCCGTCGAACTTATCCTCGACTGTGCCGTTGTCCCAATCTACATTAACATAGTTATCGAGGCCCAGCTCATATAAATAGCCGTTTTCCTCATCAACATAGAAAACAGAGCAGTAAACGCCGCTTACATTGTCAATGCTGCCGCTGTCGAGGGTAAAAGTGAATGTGCCCTCATCATTGAGATAAGGCTCCTCGGCAAAGTTGATGCTGCTGTCATTATCGGTAAAGCTCAGTCCGCCGCCTATAAGGTCATCGAGATATGACCAGAAATCGGTCTCTTCCCAGCTTTCGTCGTCCCAATAGCCGTTCTCTTCGTCAAGCCACATATCGTCGCTGTAGCCGTCAATACTGCCGTTGGCGGAGCCGTATGCCATTTTATCCACAAAGCTCATATACTGGGGGCTTACGCAGATATCCTTGAAGATATTAAGCTCCTGTGAGCCTTCAATACTGAGGGGATAATATGTTGAAAGTCCGTTGGAGCCGTATTCATCATCGCCGTAAACGTTATATACCACAGCGTCATTCAGAGCGTCCATAACTGCCTGAGCCTCGCTGTCGCCGCAGGCGGACTTGAACAGCTCGCCCAGATCCACCATATTTGTATAGCCTTCGGACTTGTTGTTGCCGCCGTAATTCTTGGCTTTTCTTATGGAGCGGACCATGCCCGAAAGATTTGAGCTGTCGTCCGAAGCGCCGTTCATGGAAGCAGCAGCGTTGTTTATGGCAATGATAAGCTTATCTATCTTTGAAAGGTCGGTAACGGACAATGTTGCTCCCGCTTCCTCGTCGGAAGCTGCGCAGGAGTCATAGAAGCTGTCCGCAGCCACCTTGCCCACCTGTGCGCCTGTGCAGCCGGGGTTCTCGTCCAGATATCTGCCTATCTCGGTGTAATCCCAGCCACGTCCCGGCTCGGTCTCCTCGGAGGCAATCATATATCTTGCGTGAGGAACAAGGACATTTGCGGTCTCAACCGTTGCCATAAGGCAGGCATCAAAGCCCACGAACTCGAACTTGTCGGTCATATCGTTAAAGACCGATGTGAAAGCCTTGTCAAGGTCGGTAAGGGAAAGGGAATCGTACTCGTTTTTTTCGTCAAAGCAAACGCCTGTAATGCTTCCGCCGCCGTGGTTCCAGAAAACAACGCCCATTTTGTCGGCAGGGTAATTCTGCACGCCCCATCTGAGGAAGTCCTCCAGCGTCTGCTCCTGACCCATATCTGCATCTGATACCTCGTCAACCAGATAAACACCGCCGCCTGTTACCTCGAACCTCTGGAGACTGTCCGCTGAAATATCATAGCCGTTCCACCGGGTGCTTCCGCCTGTCTGCACCACAAAGCGGACATTATCGCCTGTGTATGCGTTCGCCATTTCTTCGATATCATCAACTGCCAGACCGTTCTCGCTTTCAAGGTCGCTTCCGCACATATATACAAACACTGTCCAGGTGTCAGTATCGCCCATGGGAGCGGAATTATCCCTCGCCAGTCTTGTAATGGACACTCCCCCGTTGCTGTCAAGGTTCAGCTTTGAGCCTCTGCCGTTAAAGCTTTCAGATGATCTGTCGCTGAGAGCTTCGGTGACTTCCTCTGAACGGGAAGTAACTGTCTGTTCGGAGGTGTCTTCCTCCGAATAATCGTCATATTCATCAAGATCATCGCAGGCGCATAATGTCGCCGCTGTCATAATTGCCGCAATCCCCGCAGCAATTCGTTTTCCAAGCATTTTCTCTTTCATATCTTTCCTCCGATAAGCAAATATTTTCAAACATTTAGCATAATTATTTTAACACATTTCGTCATAAATGTCAATCAAAATATAATATCATCGGTAATTTTTCACAGGGATATCTCTATTGCAAAAAGTATATCTGTGTGGTATAATTATTGTTAAAGAAGCCTATGGGAGGAATGATGTTATGTCCCTTAAAGAAACCGCCGAGGCGCTTGTTGAATGTCTCGAAAAAATATATCCCGATGCCCTCTGCTCACTTACATACAGGGAGCCTTACGAGCTGATGATAGCAGGCAGACTGTCCGCCCAGTGCACCGACGCCCGTGTGAACATCGTTACAAAGGAGCTTTTCGCCGCATATCCCACCCTGAAAAGCTTTGCGGATGCAGATATGGACGATGTAGCGGAGATAATACGTCCCTGCGGACTGTACAAGACCAAGGCAAAGAGCATAGTTGAGATGACCCACGCCCTTTACTACGACCTGAACGGGGTTATCCCCGACACCATTGAGGAGCTGACCAAGCTTTCGGGCATTGGCAGAAAGACCGCCAACCTTATTATGGGCGATGTTCACCACAAGCCCGCCATCGTTGCGGACACTCACTGCATAAGGATAACCAACCGCTTCGGACTGACCGATTCAAAGGACCCGAAAAAGGTTGAGACCGACCTTAAAAAGCTTATCCTGCCGGAAAAAAGCTCGGATTTCTGCCACCGTCTGGTGCTTTTCGGCAGAGACACCTGCACTGCACGCAAGCCAGACTGCGAGCATTGTGCGCTGAGGGTGTATATGGAAGAGAAAGTGCCTGAGTTCAGGTGCAGGGTATAACAAAAGCGTCCCGTTTGGGACGCTTTTTATAATTATCTTGACCACAATGATATTTAATTTACTTAATTTTTATTGTATTAGTCACCTTAGCATCTGGATATTCCATACGAAGTTTTGCAAGAGCAGCAATCTCACTTTCAGCCTCAATAGTCGTTATAGTGCTTTTTCTGCCACCATCATATCTAAATGAAAATCTGTATGTGTGCATTATTATTCCTCCAATTTAATGTATTTGATTTGTGTTTATATTTATAGCCAAGATAATATCCAAACAATTATTACCTGTGGTAATGGTCGTAAATATCCACTTTCTTGGTTCTGTCCTTAGCTTCGTTATAACGTCTGATATCGCTATTGCTAAGGTCTTCACAGTTATCGATTTTTTCTTCTATCCTGTCAATCGTGTTCATATCGGAACCATAACGTCTGCGAGCTGAATTAACCTCCTGCTCATGATACTTGCTCATCTCGACAAACGCTTCACCAACGAACCTGCCTGCTTTTTTTACCTTTTCATCAAGATCATGGTCTTCGGCAAACTCCTTAACATTAGATGCTGCCTCGTCCAAATCATACTTGAGCATTTCGGCTCTGTATTCAATTTCGTCCTTGATATCCTCAAGCAAATCAAATAATCCCATAACGCAAACCTCCTTATATAATTGGTGCTACAAAAACAGAAGGACTTTCGCCAAACAGTGCTGTTACGATCAGTACACCAATCCATACAGCGGCTGTAAGGATACCTTTTGTTTTTTTGTCCATTTCCTTATTTCTCCAGATAAGAATTGTAAGAGGAACAGGGAAAAAGCAAATCCAGCCAAGTACCCACCAAACCAAATTTTTCTTTTTTCTCTCCTCGTCATAATACATCTGCTCTTTCTGAAGCTCTGTTTGCTGACGTGCCATTTCAACATCTTTGTACGCCTGACTTTTGATGCGCTGAATTTGAACGTCATCACTTTCGTCAACACTTTCAACGTTACCACAGTATTTACAGATAAACACTTTTCTGTTACTGTCAAAAGTCATATCGCCGTTGCATTGAGAACATTTTAATGATGATTGTGCCATATATTTCTCTCTCCTTTAAAATCATAAAGATTTTTTGTTTTTATTCATTAAATTGTTTCTCCTTTGTTCACGTCTTATTATAGCAACAAAATGTTTCCAAAAAAAAAAAAAAAACAGTTACAATTCTGTAAAATTGTACCGCTTTTTGTCGAATATAAAAAAAGTCCGCCCCAAACGGGACGGACTTTAATTGATTTAATTAAATCAAACGAGCTCGATAACTGCCATCTCAGCAGCATCGCCACGACGGGGACCGATCTTAACGATTCTGGTATAACCACCGTTAACGTCTGCATACTTAGGTGCAATCTCGTCAAACAGCTTCTTAACAACATCTTCCTTAGTAACGTAGGCAAAAACCTGACGCTTGGAGTGGAGGTCGTTAGTCTTAGCTATTGTAATCATCTTTTCAGCCATAGAGCGGACTTCCTTAGCTCTTGTAACTGTAGTTTCAATTCTGCCATTTTCAAGCAGGAAAGTAACCATAGCTCTCAGCATAGCCTTTCTATGGTCGCTTGTACGGCCCAGTTTTCTGGTTCCCGGCATTATGATCACTCCTTACCAATAATTGGAACGGTTATTCATCATCGGCGTTAAGGTCGAATCCCAGGGACTGGAGCTTCTCCTTAACCTCGTCAAAGGACTTCTTACCGAGGTTTCTAACCTTCATCATTTCTTCTTCTGATTTACTGATCAGATCTTCAACAGTATTTATTCCCGCACGCTTCAAGCAGTTAAAGGAACGTACTGACAAGTCAAGTTCCTCAATGGTCATCTCAAGGATCTTCTCCTTGCCCTTATCGTCCTTCTCCACCATAATTTCGGTGATAGCGGACTCATCAGAGAGATTACTGAAGGATTTCAGATGCTCAATGAGGAGATTGGCTGCCTGAGACACGGCTTCCTTAGCGGATACGGTACCATCGGTCCATACCTCAAGGATAAGCTTATCGTAGTCTGTAACCTGACCGAGACGAGTATCCTCGACACGGAAGTTTACTTTCAGTACAGGCGTGTAGATAGAGTCAACGGCGATCACATCGATACCGAGGTTGAAAAGCTGCTTGTTCTTTTCAGCAGGAACGTATCCTCTGCCACGGTCAATGGTGATCTCCATATAAAGCTTAGCGTCCTTGCCCAGAGTAGCAATGTGCATCTCGGGAACAAGAATATCGACCTCAGAATCGGTCTTGATATCTCCGGCGGTGACTTCACATTCGTCCTCAGCCTCAATATAAATGGTCTTGGGGCCTTCGCCATAGAGCTTTGCAGTAAGACCCTTAAGGTTAAGGATGATCTCAGTGACATCCTCCTTAACCCCGGGAATAGTAGATAATTCGTGGTGCACACCGTCAATCTTTACAGAGGTGACAGCAACACCCGGAAGCGAGG
>ULNS01012310.1_pt1 | contig 13119 bp, 7 predicted proteins | sample 1951981 | NCBI WGS metagenome assembly ULNS01 (sample SAMEA4835583, study PRJEB28245) | human gut metagenome | biome: gut microbiome; material: fecal sample | place: Denmark | collected 2008
CTTTTGGTTATAAAAGTATTGCCGCAGGGCAATCGTCAAAACGATTTCCTGACGTTGACAAATCTTGAATGCTATGCTGGTTTTTGTATTTACCTATAAAAACTAGTCATTCCAATGACTGCGGAGGCCGATGGCTCTCCACGCCTATATGGTGTTGGCTTTTTCAGTGTGCTCCTTTGTGTAGGCATCATCGTGAACACCCGCCACGGCACGGCCGCTGGGGTCGTTGACACCGCGGAACGAGGCGTCCCAGGCGAGGGCTTCGGCGGTGGAGCATGCCACGCTCGGCACGCTCGGCACGCTGCGAGCCGCACTGCCGGACGGAAAAATATCCTTCAAAGATGGTGCGGTAGTAATATTCTTCCTTGTTCTGCGGCGGGTTGATGGGAAATCGTTCTGCCGCATGCGCCATCTGCTCGTCGGTGACGGCTGCTGCAGTCACTTCTTTGAGGGTGTCGATCCAGCTGTAGCCCACTCCGTCGGAAAATTGCTCTTTCTGTCGCCAAGCGACGCTCTCTGGGAGCATGTCGGCAAAGGCTTCGCGGACTATGCGCTTCTCTATGGTTTTTCCGGGACACATCTTGGATTCCGGATTGAGCCGCATCGCAACGTCAAGAAATTCTTTGTCGAGAAACGGCACGCGCCCTTCAACGCCCCATGCCGACAGCGACTTGTTGGCACGCAGACAGTCGTAGAGGTGCAGCTTCGACAGCTTGCGCACGGTCTCTTCATGAAATGCGCGTGCGTCGGGTGCTTTGTGGAAGTAAAGGTAGCCTCCAAACACTTCGTCGGCGCCTTCGCCGCTGAGCACCATCTTTATGCCCATGCTCTTGATTACGCGGGCGAGCAGATACATCGGCGTGGAGGCGCGAACGGTGGTGACATCGTAGGTCTCGATGAAATATATCGCATCGCGCACGGCGTCGAGACCCTCCTGGATAGTGTAGTTGATTTCGTGGTGCACGGTGCCTATATAGTCTGCCACTTCACGGGCTTTTGCCAAATCGGGCGCGCCTTTCAATCCTACGGCAAAAGAGTGGAGTTGAGGCCACCATGCCTCTTTCTTGTCGTCGGTCTCGATGCGGCGTGCGGCAAATTTTTTGGCAATGGCGGAAATTACCGAACTGTCGAGTCCTCCGGAAAGCAGCACACCGTAGGGCACGTCGCTCATCAGTTGCCGTCTGACGGCGTCTTCAAGGGCGTCGTGCAGGGCTTTTACATCGGCGGTGTTGTCTTTGACGGCGTCGTAGCTCATCCAGTCGCGTTTATACCAGCGGACCATCTTGCCTTCGCTGCCGCGGTAGTAATGTCCTGGCAAAAATGGCTCATACTCGTCGCAGAAGCCTTCAAGGGCTTTGAGCTCGCTGGCGCAGTACACGCGCCCTTCGTTGTCATGGCCTATGTAGAGCGGAATCACGCCTATGGGGTCGCGGGCAATGAGGAAATCATCGGTTTCCTCATCATACAGTGCGAAGGCGAAGATGCCGTTGAGGTCTTCGAGAAAGTCGATGCCTTTGTCGCGGTAGAGCGCAAGGATCACCTCGCAGTCAGACCCTGTGGCAAAGTCGTATTTGCCTTCGTAGCGCTGGCGGATGTCGCGGTGGTTGTAAATCTCGCCGTTGACTGCAAGAATCTGCTTGCGGTCGGGGGAGAACAATGGTTGGCCGCCGCTTTCGGGGTCGACGATTGAAAGACGTTCGTGGGCGAGAATGGCCGACTTGCCGCAATAGATGCCGCTCCAGTCAGGACCGCGGTGGCGTATTTTTTTTGACATTGCCAATGCCTTGGGACGCAATGCCGAAACGTCGCTCTTGATGTTGAAGATTGCTGCTATACCACACATGATAGTATCGTTTTTTTTTAGACTTGTTTGGTTTTAAGATATTTGTCGATGTCGGCTGCCGCTTGGCGTCCGGCGGCAATGCACCGCACCACAAGACTTGCCCCTGTGGCTGCGTCGCCTGCCACAAACACGTTGTCGGGCAATTCGGGTTGCTGGGGCTTAAGAAATCCCATGGCGAGCAACACAAGGTCAGCGTCGATGACTTCCTTTTTGCCGGTGGGTTTCATCAGCGGGCGTCCGCCTTCGGGGTTTGGCGTCCATTCCACTTCCTCCACCTCCACTCCGATGACATTGTTGTCCTTACCGATGAATCTGGTCGACGACAGACACCACCTTCGCTCGCAGCCTTCCTCATGGCTCGAACTTACGCGCAGCACTTGCGGCCACTGTGGCCATGGGGTGGCTGGGTTGTTGCCTACCGGAGGCTTCGGCATGATTTCAATCTGCGTCACAGCCACGGCACCTTGACGGATGCTCGTGCCTATGCAGTCGCTGCCGGTGTCGCCTCCGCCGATTACCAGCACTCGCTTGCCTTTTGCCGTCACCCGCTCGTCGGCTGAGAATGTCTGTCCGGCAAGCACCCGGTTTTGTTGGCTCAGCAGGTCGAGCGCGAAATGCACACCGTTGAGGTCGCGTCCGGGAATGTTGAGGTCGCGCGCCTGGGGGGTGCCTGTGCAGACGGCATAGGCGTCGAATCCCTTGGGAAGATTGAGGATGTCGATGTCGGCATTCACCTCAAAAGTTATGCCTTCTGCCTTCATCACATCGACGCGGCGGTCTATGATGGCTTTGTTGAGCTTGAAATTGGGAATGCCGAAGCGGAGCAGTCCTCCAACAGCCTCGCGGCGTTCGAACACGGTGACGTCGTAGCCGCGGCGGTTCAATTGGTTGGCTGTTGCCAGTCCGGCAGGACCGCTGCCCACTACCGCCACTTTTTTGCCGTTGCGTTGATACTGCCGCGGCACCACATATCCTTCGCGGAATGCTGTCTCGGCAATTGCGCCCTCGTCTTCGCGGATGGTGACAGGAGCGTCGACGGCAAGTTTAAGCACACAGCTCTTCTCGCACAGGGCAGGGCATATGCGTCCGGTGAATTCCGGAAAATCGTTGGTCAGCGACAGTATTTCATAAGCCTCGTGCCAGTTGCCTCTGTAGATGGCGTCTTGAAATTCCGGAGGGCGGTTGCCAAGCGGACATGCCCAGTGGCAGAACGGCACGCCGCAGTCCATGCAGCGGGATGCCTGCAGGCGGCGTTCGGATGTGTTGAGGGTTTGTTCCACTTCTCCGAAGTCACGGATACGGTCGTGGATGGGGCGATAGCCCGCCTCCTGGCGTGGTACGGTAAGAAAAGCCTTAGGATTACCCATATATGTTGTTTCGTTTTATCGGTTGGGAAAATAAGTTAATAGTCACGCTGCACCTCGGCGATTTTCTGTTGTAGTTTGAGCATCTGTTCCTCGGCAAGCACCCGCTTGTATTCGATAGGTGTCACCTGTATGAAGTCGTCGACATACCGGTTCCATTCATCAAGCATCTTGCGTGCCAGCGCCGAGCCGGTGTAGCGGTAGTGCTGACGAATGAGCTCGTGCAGCTCCTTGCGTGCCGAGGAGTCTTCGATGAGCGAGAGTTCAACCATCTCCATGTTGCAGAAGTAGTCAAACTTGCGGTCGGGATCCCAAACGTATGCCACGCCGCCGCTCATGCCGGCTGCGAAATTGCGTCCGGTTGCTCCGAGCACCACAACGCGTCCGCCGGTCATATATTCGCAACAGTGGTCGCCGACACCTTCAACAACGGCAATGGCACCTGAATTGCGCACGGCAAAACGTTCGCCGACACGGCCGTTGATATAAACCTCGCCGCTTGTGGCTCCATAAAGGAGCGTGTTGCCGGCAATGGTGTTTTTCTCTGCCGCGAAATGGCTTCTGACTGGGGGTGCCACGGCGATGCGTCCGCCGCTGAGTCCTTTGCCGAGATAGTCGTTGGCCTCGCCCTCAAGCTTGAAGCTTATGCCATGGGCGAGAAATGCTCCGAAGCTTTGTCCTGCAGAGCCTTTGAATCTGACGGAAATGCTCTCGTCGGGCAGACCCTCGTTGCCGAATTTGTCGGCAATCAATCCCGACAGCATCGCGCCTACAGCGCGGTCGGTGTTGGCGATTGCATATTCGAGCGACACTTCTTTGCCGTTGCTGATAGCCGGATAGGAGGCTGTTATGATTGTGCGGTCGAGCACGCTGTCGATGTCGTGCATCTGCGCTTCTGTGTGGCGTATGCTTGCGTCTCCGCTTTCTTTATGCAGCAGGCGGGAGAAGTCGAGCAGTTCTGACTTCTGGCTGACTGCTTTGTCTATCTCAATCAAATCGGTGCGGCCTATGATGTCGTTGAATTTCCGGAATCCCATCTCTGCAAGATATTCACGCACCTCTTCGGCGAGAAAGCGGAAATAGTTGACCACGTGGTCGGCATGTCCGCGGAAGTGTGCCCTCAGTTCAGGATTCTGTGTGGCAACGCCCATAGGACAGGTGTTTGAGTGGCATTTGCGCATCATCACGCATCCCAATACGATAAGCACTGTCGTGCCGAATCCAAATTCCTCGGCGCCGAGCAACGCCATGCTCACGATGTCGTGTCCGGTTTTCATTTGGCCGTCGGTCTGAAGGCGCACTTTGCCGCGCAGCCCGTTGCGCACGAGCGTCTGCTGCGTCTCGCTCAGACCAATCTCAGGCGAGATTCCGGCATACCGCATCGATGAAGCCGGCGACGCTCCTGTGCCTCCCTCGGCTCCTGAGATTACAATCAGGTCGGCCTTTGCCTTTGCCACACCTGCCGCGATGGTGCCGACACCGCTTTCCGCCACGAGTTTCACGCTGATGGCTGCGCGCGGATTGACATTCTTAAGGTCGAAAATCAGTTGCGCGAGGTCTTCGATTGAGTAAATGTCGTGGTGCGGTGGCGGAGAGATGAGTGAGATGCCTGGAATGGAGTGGCGGGTGCGGGCAATCACCTCATTGACTTTGAATCCGGGCAATTGTCCTCCCTCGCCGGGTTTCGCTCCCTGTGCCACCTTTATTTGAATCTCCTCGGCGTTGACCAGATATTCCGTTGTGACGCCGAAGCGGCCGGAGGCAATCTGCTTTGTCTTGCTCGACAGCGACACTCCGTCGACCGCCTCGTGGAAGCGGCTGCTGTCCTCGCCGCCTTCGCCCGTATTGTTGCGTGCGCCGAGTCGGTTCATTGCCAGGGCAAGCGCCTCGTGGGCTTCCTTGCTGATGGCTCCAAACGACATTGCTCCAGTTACGAAATGCTTTACAATTTCTTCTACCGGCTCCACTTCGTCAATCGGAATCGGATTTTTCTTGAACGTGAAGAAGTCGCGCAGAAATATCGGTTCTGCTTTGTGGTCGGCGGCGGTTGTGAATTCTTTGAATTTATAGTAGTTGCCTTGACGGGTGGCAAGCTGCAGCAGTGCAATCGTTTCAGGATTCCAGGCGTGGCGCTCGCCGTCTTTGCGATATGAGAACTGCCCGATGTTTGGCAGAATCTCGTCTTCGTCTTTAATGGAGAAGCCATCATCGTGGAAATGCGTGTAGCTGTCGGCGATTTCCTTCAGGCGGATACCTCCGATGGACGATGTCTGTGTCCCGAAATAGTTGCGCAGCAGCTCCTCGCTGACTCCTACAGCCTCGAAAATCTTTGCTCCGCGGTAGGAACGGATGGTGCTGATGCCCATCTTGCTCATTATTTTGTAGAGACCCTTGCAAAGAGCCTTGATGTAGTTGCTTTCAGCCGTTTCGTAGTTCATCTGCACATCGCCGCGCTTCACCAGGTCGTCGAGCACGGCGAATGCCATATAAGGGTTGATGGCGCTTGCTCCATAGCCAAGCAGCAGTGCGGCATGCATCACCTCCCTGATCTCTCCGCTCTTGACGATAAGAGCGGTCTGCACACGTTTCTGCACCGAAATCAGATGATGGTGCACAGCACTCACCGCCAGCAACGACGGAATTGCCACATGGTCGCGGTCGACGCCCTCGTCGGTCAGTATTATGTAGTTCACACCGTCGTCGACCGATGCCTCGGCGCGGCGGCACAGCTCATAGATGGCTTCCTGCAGCCCGGCGGTGCCTTTTGCCGCATCAAACAGCATTGGCAGCTTCACGGTGTTGAATCCCTTGTATCGGATATTGCAGAGAATGTCGAGCTGGGTGTTGGTCAGCACGGGGTGGGGCAGACGCACCATCTTGCAGTGCGACTCGCTTGGCAAAAGGATGTTCATGCCCACAGCGCCGATATATTCTGTCAGCGACATCACCAGCTGTTCGCGGATTGGGTCTATGGCAGGGTTTGTCACCTGTGCAAACTGCTGACGGAAGTAGTTGAACAGCAGTTGCGGACGGCTGCTCAACACGGCAAGCGGCGTGTCGTTGCCCATAGAGGCAGTAGGCTCCGACCCGTTCTCGCACATAGGCTTTATGGTGCGTTCCACGTCTTCGCGCGTGAATCCGAAAGCACGCAGCTTTCTGCCGAAGAGACTGACGGCATTGTCCACTTTGCGTCCGCTGCGTAGCGTGTGCAGCTCGATGCGGTTTGTCGACAGCCATTGTCGGTATGGGCGTGCGGCGGCAAGCTGCGCTTTCAGCTCGCCGTCATAGTATATCTTGCCTTCCTGTGTGTCGACAAGCAGAATTTTGCCAGGTTGCAGACGTCCTTTTTCTTCGATGTCGGCAGGTTCGATGTTGATTACTCCAGCCTCGCTCGCAACCACCATCATACCGCCTTTCGTAATCAGATAGCGTGCCGGACGCAGACCGTTGCGGTCGAGCATTCCGCCGGCATAACGCCCATCGCTGAAAAGAAGTGCCGCCGGTCCGTCCCACGGTTCCATAAGGATGGAGTGGTATTCATAAAACGCTTTCAAATCCTCGCTGATAGGATTCTTGTCGTTGAACGACTCCGGCACGAGCATTGCCATGGCGTGCGGCAGACTTAGTCCCGACATTACGAAGAATTCCAGCACATTGTCGAGCGAGGCGGAGTCGCTCATGCCCGGTTGGATGATTGGACGTATGTCCTTGACGTTGCCCAACGCCGGCGTCGACAGCACGCTTTCTCTTGCCTCCATCCAGGCGCGGTTGCCGCGGATGGTGTTGATCTCGCCGTTATGCGCCAGCAGACGGAACGGCTGTGCCAAACTCCAGGTTGGAAACGTGTTGGTGCTGAAGCGGGAGTGCACCAACGCCAGCCCGCTTGTGAAATATGGTTGTGTGAGGTCTTTGAAATACTCGCGCACTTGGGTTGACGAGAGCATACCCTTATAAATAATGTTCTTGCTTGACAGCGACACTATATAGAAGTCCTTGTCGTCGATGCGGCGCTCGATGCGTTTGCGCACAAGATATAACGTGCGCTCAAAAGTGTCGGTGTCGGTAACTCCGGTAATGAAAATCTGCTTTATGTCGGGTTCTGTTTCGCGGGCGTCTTTGCCGAGAATCTCTGAGCGTACGGGCACATTGCGCATGTGCATCAACTGCAGTCCCTCACGCTCCACTTCTTCAATCACGATTCCCATAATTGCGGCTTGGCGTTTCTCGTCTTTCGGCAGAAACACCAGTCCGGTGCCGTATTTGCCTTTCTCCGGCACTGGAATGCCTTGAAGAAGAATGAATTCGTGTGGAATCTGAATCATAATCCCGGCGCCGTCGCCTGTCTTGTTGTCGGCACCCTCTGCGCCGCGGTGCTTCATGTTTTCAAGCACTGTCAGGGCCGCATCGACCAGTTCGTGGGATTTGTCACCATTGATGTTGACGAGCATGCCCACACCGCATGCATCGTGTTCGTAGGAAGAGTCATACAGCCCCAAGGGCTGGTGACTTGGATAGTCTTTTTGGTCTATCTTCTTGGAAAAAAGATTGTTTTTGTTCAAATTTTCTTTCATAATCCCGCTTTTTTCTCTTCTTTGCTTACATTTTGACTGCAAAGATATGGAAAAACATCAAGCCTGCAAACTAAATGTGATAAAAATAGCCGTTGTTGTGGAAAAAAGTTTTGTAAATACGTTGAAAATAGCAAAAAGAAAGCGAATATGACTGAAATGTGGCATAACAGTCAGAACTGCTGCGTGCGGATGATTGTTTTATTGAAAAATAGGCAGCGGTTCGGCAAAACATTTTCAAACAAGTTTGAATGTTTTTCACTCACCTTGCACTACTTTCAATAAAATAGGCTGCGGTTCGGAATCGCAAAATCAAATAAATTTGTTTTGCGCTTCACTCACCTTGCACTATCTTTGCAGTTGATAAAACAACAACCGGATGAAACCAAATTTTTTGAAGGGGCTTCTTAGGCGAGTGCTTGTGTTGCTCCGTTACATTTGGCGCGGCTGCGTCAAAATGTGGAATTGGTATCGGCGCACTTACAAGCAGGCGCGTTGGTATGGAAAAGTGGGTATTGTGTGTGCCACGGTGGTGGTGTCGTTTGTCCTTTATTTGATATTGGTCGACATCAATTTCTTGTGGCTTTTCGGAAAATCGCCGAGCTTATATGACATAGCCCATCCCAAACAAGATGAAGCGTCGATTGTCTACAGTGCCGACGGCAAGGTGCTCGGACGTTACTATCGCGAGAACCGTATCCCTGTTGAATATGACGAGATTTCGCCAATGCTCATCAACGCGTTGGTGTCGACGGAGGATGAGCGTTTCTATTCCCACCACGGCATAGATTTTCAGGGTGTGGCGGCTGCGATGAAGGATATGGCTGTGCACCACGAGGCGCGTGGAGCGAGCACGATTACTCAGCAGCTGGTCAAGAATATGTTCCGCACACGCACGGAGTATTCCACCGGACTCACTGGATTTATACCTGGCGTGCGTCTGTTGGTGATGAAGACGAAGGAATGGGTGACGGCTGTCAAACTGGAGATGTTCTATACAAAAAAGGAGATTCTGACGATGTATCTCAACACGGTGGATTTCGGCAGCAATGCTTTCGGCATCCGCACGGCGGCGAAGACTTATTTCAACACGACGCCGATGCAGCTGAAGACGGAGGAGTCGGCTGTGCTTGTCGGTATGCTGAAGGCCACTACGACCTACAATCCGCGTCTTAATCCGAAGAATTCAAAAAGCCGCCGCAATGTGGTGTTGAGCAACTTGTTGCGCAAGAAGTTTCTTACGCACGAGGAGTATGACTCGCTGAGCGAGCTGCCGATAGAACTGAAATATACGCCTGTGAAGCCTACCGACGGCAAGGCACCGTATTTCCGCGACGTGCTTGCCGATGAGCTGCAGAATGGATGGTGTAAGGACAATGACAAGGATCTCTATGGCGACGGACTGCGCATCTACACGACCATCGACTCGCGTATGCAGAAGTATGCCGAGGAGGCTGTGATGAAGCACATGCAGCAGGTGCAGCGCAATTTCAAGTCCGACTGGGGCAATGAGAATCCGTGGCGCGACGAGAACCGTGAGGAGAAGAAGGGATTTATTGAGGACATCGCCAAAAGAACTGACTACTACAAGCAGTTGTCGGCACGTTATCCCGACGACCCTGATTCGGTGAATTATTATATGAATCTGCCTCACCGCGTGAAGTTGTTTGACTACAATGCTCCCGACCAGGTGCGCACGGAAATGATGAGTGCGATGGACTCCATCAGGTATATGGTGAAGTTCCTGCATTGCGCATTTGTGGCGATGGAGCCTGAAACGGGCGCTGTCAAGGCCTGGGTCGGCGATATTGACTATAATTATTGGCAATATGACAAGGTGACCGCTGAGCGTCAGCCGGGATCCACATTCAAACTGTGTGTCTACACAGCCGCGATGGAGGCTGGACTCGGCCCGTGCGACGACCGTGTGGACGAGTGGAAGCAGTATGACGCTTTCGACAAAGACGGCAAGCCGACGAAGTGGACTCCGCGCAATGCCAACGGATACTATACCGGCGGAGCGATGTCGCTGAAGCACGCGTTCTCAAATTCGATCAACTCGGTGGCTGTCTCGGTGGCGCATGAGGTGGGCTTGAACCGCGTTGCCGACGTGGCTCATAAACTGGGCATCACCTCTCCGATAAAAGAAACTCCGGCAATGCCGCTCGGCACGGAGGATGTCACTCTGCTCGAACTGGTCGACGCCTACTGCACGGTGATGAACAAGGGCAGGCACAACGTGCCGGAATTTGTCACCCGCATCGAGGACAAAGACGGCAATGTGCTTTATGTGGCTGAACCGAAAAATGAGCAGGCAATCAGCGAGGAGTCGGCTTTCTTGATGCAGCAGATGCTGCTGGCTGGTATGACGGAGCCGGGAGGCACGTCGCAAGCCTTGTGGAGCTACGACATCCATCATTTCGACACCAATTTCGGAGGCAAGACAGGCACTACGTCAAACAACAGTGACGGCTGGTATGTGGGCGTGACGAAAAACCTTGTTGCCGGATGCTGGTGTGGAGGAGAATACCGCAGCGTGCATTTCCGCAGCGGACGGATGGGGCAGGGTAGCCACACGGCGCTACCTGCGTTTGGCTATTTTATGGAGAAAGTGCTGCGCGACCCGCAATTGGCTGCGAAATATCGGGGAAAGATTTCCGACAAGCCGTGGCCCGGTCTGAGGGTCGACGACCGCCCGTACAACTGTCAGGGCTATGTGGCGCCTTCCGACACTACTGATGTTGACAGCACCGATGTTGAAGACATTGATATGCCCGAGGAAGAAATCGAGCTTGACAACAACGGCAATGAAATTCCGTCGGAACCGGCACAGGGCAATATTTGACGGAACAGTATAAAAACAATAACCGCGGAGGGCATAGGCTTTCCGCGGTTGTTGTTTGTGAGTGTTGCTGATTAGTATTGTTCCTTCTCGTTGGGGAAATCAGAGGTCTTCACGTCCTCGATGTATTTTGCCACAGCGTCGGTGATGATTGTGCCCACATCAGCATAGCGGCGCAGGAAGCGAGGCGAGAATCCCTTGTTGATGCCTAGCATGTCGTGCATCACGAGCACCTGTCCGTCGACACCGCCTCCGGCACCGATGCCGATGATAGGAATTTCAAGCATTTCTGCCACTTTTTTTGCCAATGTGGCGGGGATTTTCTCAAGCACGATTGCAAAGCATCCAATCTCCTGCAGCAGTTTGGCGTCTTCGATAAGTTTGTTTGCCTCAGCCTCTTCGCGGGCACGCACGGTGTATGACCCGAATTTGTTGATTGACTGTGGTGTCAGTCCGAGGTGACCCATCACGGGAATGCCGGCGCACAGGATGCGCTCAATCGACTCGCGCACTTCGGCGCCGCCCTCGAGCTTCACGCAGTCGGCATGTGTTTCCTTCATGATGCGGATTGCCGAAGCCAAAGCCTCTTTAGAGTTGCCCTGGTATGTTCCGAAAGGCATGTCTACAACCACGAGCGCGCGGTTCACGCCACGCATCACCGACTTGCCGTGATAAATCATCTGGTCGAGCGTCATCGGCAGAGTGGTCACGTTTCCAGCCATCACGTTGCTGGCGGAGTCGCCCACGAGAATCACGTCCATTCCAGCCTCGTCGATGAGTTTCGCCATCGAGAAATCGTAGGCTGTAAGCATAGATATTTTTTCTCCGCGCTGCTTCATTTCGAGCAGGCGGCGAGTAGTCACTTTCCGTTTGTCTTCTGTGTAAGTTGACATAATCAATTAGTTTTTAAATTTAATTCGGCTGCAAAGTTACGTCTTTTAAATGACAAAAGGAAAAAAAGGTGCTGCCCACATCTGAAAATCGCTGAAATGTGCTAAATTTGCAAATAAAACATAAAAATCTGTGATATTATGATTGTACACGAACAGCTTTCTTTTCAGGATGCATTGTCGCTTGCCACAAAGCGAATTTTTGAAACAAAGGGACGCTCCCGCCGGTCTGAGTTTTGGTGGGCTATGCTGGTTGCCTATTTCATATCAAATTTCCTTCCTCCGTTTTGGCTTGTGACCATACCTATATCAATCAGACGGTTGCACGACACGGGACGCAGCGGATGGTGGATGTTTTTCCCAGTAGTGGCCACAATCATTATTGTCTCAATGTGTGTCTCGGATGTTCTTAGCTTTATGACGATGGATGATTTTGAGGACACCATTACTCCGTTTGTGGTATTTGGCAAGTATATATTTTTCTGTGGCATAGTTTCTGTATATCAGATTGTGATGATAATATTCTTTTGCCAGGACAGTGCGGAGGGCGAAAATCGCTACGGAGCGTCGCCGAAATATGAGGAAGAGCCTCCATGTGTCCCTCCGGAAGAAAGAAAAGAATAATGCTTTATGGATATCGAGCAGGTCAGGGAATACGCTTTGTCTTTGTTTGGTGTGACTGAGGATCAGCCGTTTGGCGACGACGTTGTCACCTTTCGTGTTGAAGGCAAGATTTTTCTGTGCCTTTGGCTGGGTGGAAGTCGGCTCGGCATGAAGGGTGAGAATTCGCGGTTTGCATGTAAATTGGCTCCGGAGAGAAACGAGGCGTTGCGCGAGCGATATGCGGCGGTGACCCCAGCGTTTCATTGGAACAAGAAGCATTGGAGCGACGTGTATTATGGGCAACTTGCCGCAGAAACCGTAACGGCGTGGATAAAAGAGTCGTATGAGCTTATAGTCAGCAAGCTGCCAAAGGCGGTGAGAGCAAAATATCAGTAACATTATATTCAGAATGAAAGCATATACATACATAGAGAAGGGCAAGTTTGCCTTGATTGACAAGCCTAAACCAGAACTACAGGAAGCGACAGACGCCATTGTCCGTGTGACCCTCGGCAGCATCTGTTCAAGCGACCTGCATATAAAGCACGGGAGTGTGCCGAGAGCGGTGCCGGGCATCACTGTCGGCCATGAGATGGTCGGCGTGGTGGAAGAAGTAGGCGCCGACGTGAAAGGCGTGAAGGTAGGCGACCGTGTGACCGTCAATGTGGAAACCTTCTGCGGTGAGTGCTTCTACTGCAGACACGGCTATGTCAACAACTGCACTTCTCCTCATGGCGGATGGGCTCTCGGATGCCGTATCGACGGCGGACAGACGGAATATGTGCGTGTGCCGTTGGCGTCGCAGGGCTTGGACCGCATTCCCGACAGCGTGACCGACGAGCAGGCTCTGTTTGTTGGCGATGTGCTTGCCACGGGATTCTGGGCGGCGCGCATAAGTGAGATTACGCCCGACGACACGGTGCTGATTGTCGGTGCCGGACCTACGGGCATCTGCACGTTGATCTGCGCGATGCTGAAGCGCCCGAAGCGCATCATCGTGTGTGAGCCG
>ULNS01030354.1_pt1 | contig 12278 bp, 7 predicted proteins | sample 1951981 | NCBI WGS metagenome assembly ULNS01 (sample SAMEA4835583, study PRJEB28245) | human gut metagenome | biome: gut microbiome; material: fecal sample | place: Denmark | collected 2008
GAGTTCAGGCTGTCAGCTATTTCGAGATTCTCTTTCGCCCAATTGATTACAGATGCCGTCTTCTCAGCATCCGTCATATCAGGAGCAATCTGCGTCAGAGCTTCCCTTATCTGCCTGCGGTACGGCTGTATGAATTCGCCTGCCACTCGCGGGCACAACACATATTTATAGAACAGTTCCGCATCAGGATAGTCCTCAGCCGAGAAATTCACGGACGAAAGAGCATCCTCCAAAACATCCGACTTAGTATCACGCAAGTCCTTACGGGTGAGTGTAGCCAGCATCGGCAGAGCAGTCTCCACCTTGCCGCAGTCATTAGCATTGACAATAAACTTCTGAACCTCGCGCCAGTTGCCTTTGGCGTCAATGAGCTGACGGCAGGCCTTGTCCGCATTCTCCTTAGACAGTTCCGGAAGACCGAGACGTTCACCGGCATTGTCCGATGTCGTGAATGTAGATGTATATGCGTGACGGATAGAGTCTTCCGCAGCAAGTCTCACCTTGTTCGCCTCGACAGCCTCAGCTGTCGCGTGAGCAGGGATATTGCCCGGAGCAGGAGGATTGATGTCGCACACGATTTCGAGAGCATCTCCGACCTTATGGCTCAGAACGATGTCCATACGACATTCAGGACCGTCGCCTTCGAGTTTCGCATAACCGAAATTACCGTCACTATATGCCCAGACCATCATATCTCCAAGCCCGGTGTGAAGCGATGCCTTCCCGTCCTTGTCCGCAGCCAATGTCACAGCAGGGAACACTTCTCCGTAATTGTATATGCAGAAATCCACCTTCGCTCCGCTGACAGCATTTCCGTCAATGTCTTTTACGGTAACGACATTGTCACGTGTCTTCACGTAGTTTCCTATCACATTGATTTCAGTGAAGTTAGGCGTGCGGCGGATAACATCTTCCTGTCCGTTGTAGTCTCCGAACACGCGGGTGTGCATAAGCATTGCCCGGGAAGCGGGCTCGTTGAACCAGGCCATATTCAGTTCCGGCTCAGGCTCGCAGGCTCCGAGGAATGACCATTTTCCGTCAGTCCAGACTTCCACCCAGGCGTGGTTGTCGTCAGTATGCGCCCATCTCGGGGTATAGACCTGACGTGCAGGGATTCCCATGGTACGCATCGCCGCCACCGTAAATGTGGATTCTTCGCCACAGCGCCCTTCTCCGTTCAGGATGGTCGCCATCGGGGATGAAGTTCTTCCGTCAGACGGCGTATAGGTCGCCTTTTCGTGACACCAATGATTTATTTCAAGCGCCGCATCGTGCATCGAGAGGCCTGCGACACAGGTTTTGAGCGTATCGTAATATACCTTTCTGAAATCATCCAGGCGCTCGTTGTTCACTCGTACCGGAAGCACGAAATGTCTGAACAGCTGGTCAGGTACGTCCTTGCCCCACGGCATCTCCCGTCTTGCCTGCAATGACATTTTCACATTTTCCCTGAAGAATTCTTCGCTGTAATCGCCCTGGTCCGCGATATCCATATACCGGTACAGGAATTCCATCGATTCCTTCTCCCCGATATGATTTCCGCAGGATGCAACAAAAAAGGCTGTGGCAATGCTCAATGTCAATGCCACAAGCCTTGAATACATGTTTCTCATAATGCTGTCTGTACTTGTGGTTTCCCGCAAAGATAGCATTTTTCCGCCTCTCAAAACGGATAATTTTCATTATCTTTGCGGACTTTATCCGCAGTGGCATATGCGGACCTAATCTGCAATTGACGAGGAAATGAAACGGACAGCTGTCATCAGAACGGGTATCTCATTGATACCTATCATAATACTGATTATATTATTGGCATTGAACATCAGCTTTTTCGGGAGCGACGCGATTCTTGGCGCGAGCCAGGTCTCACTGCTGTTCTCCGCAGGCATCTGCGTTTGGCTGGCGATGTGGCTTTTCAAGAAGCCGTGGCAGGATTTCGAGGATGCGATACGGAGCAATATCGGTGACGTCACGACCGCGATTGTGATATTGTTCCTGATCGGAGGCATATCGGGGACCTGGACCATGAGCGGAACTGTGCCGTCAATGATATATTATGGTGTGAAAATCATCTCCCCGAAGATATTCCTGCTGACCGCCTGCGTTATCTGCGCGTTCATCTCCGTGATGATAGGCAGTTCGTGGACCACCATCGCCACCATCGGAGTAGCGCTTATGGGTATCGGCAAGGCTCAGGGATTCAGTGAAGGGATGATTGCGGGCGCCATCATTTCCGGAGCGTATTTCGGGGACAAGATTTCCCCGCTTTCCGACACGACCGTGATGGCCGCCTCCATTTCGGGCACTCCCCTTTTCAGACATATCAAGTACCTGATGCTCACGACCATACCGTCATTTGCATTGACCTTGGTCCTGTTCCTTATACTGGGATTTCTGCATACCGGCAGCGACTCGGCGCAGATTTCCGTCTATACTGAGACATTGGCCTCGAAATTCAACATCTCGCTCTGGACTCTGGTCGTTCCGGTCGCGACGGGCATCATGATTGCGCGGAAGCTTCCGGCTCTTGTCGTGCTGGGCCTGTCCACTGTTCTCGCGGCCATCTTCGCTCTGATTCTGCAGCCGCACATCATTACTGAAATCGGTGTGGGTTCTCTCCAGTCAATGGGCCTGAGCGCAGAGGGTGCAGGAAAAGGCGGAGTGATGTTCACCGGCATTGTCAAGACCATCTATGATTCGGTTTCGGTGAATACCGGTGTGGCGGACGTGGACAAGCTGGTTTCGTCAAGAGGTATGCTCGGTATGCTCAATACTGTATATCTTATCATCTGCGCGATGTGTTTCGGCGGCTGCATGAAGGCCAGCGGAATGCTTCACCACCTGGCTTCATTGATCCTGCCGATGACCAAGACGCGCACGGGTCTCGTGGCCTCAACTGTGGGCACGGGTGTCATACTGAACGGCGTCATCTCGGACCAGTATCTCTCCATCATCCTGACTTCCGACATCTACAAGGACATCTATGCCAAACGCGGCTATGAGAGCAGGCTGCTCGGACGCTCCGTAGAGGACTCATCCACAGTCACTTCGCCGCTTTTCCCGTGGAGCAGCTGCGGTATGACGCAGGCCACCATCCTCAGCACCGCGACCATCGCCTACCTCCCGTATTGCTTCTTCAATATCATAAGCCCTCTGATGAGCATATTCATGGCAATGCTCGGGTATAAGATCCGGAAGAAAACTAAATAAGGAAAGTTGAAAATATCGCTTATTAGTCGTATATTCGTGGATACGAAAATACAACTAATAACGTGCTATGAACCGTCAACTGCTTTGCGCAGCACTTGGTATTGCGCTTTTATGCTCTTGCAACAGATGCCCTGAGGGCACTTTCTGTATCGGTAGTGACAAGGAATCCGTAATCAGCGGACTCCACGCGCCTTGGGACAGCCTCGAGGACGACACCCATTTCTCCTGTCTGACCGGAGACTCCGCCTTCAAATTCGTTTTCGAAGTCAATGATTCCACGCTGACCGTCAATGAAAATCCACAGGCCGAACTGGACCTGCTGAATGACGACAGGGTGGAAATTTTCTTCAGTGCGGACAGTGCCATGACCTGCTATTACGGAGCGGAGATGACTCCGGCCGGGCACACCTTGGATTATAAAGCCAAATTCTACAGGGATATCGACTACGCATGGAATTTCAGCACTCTGAAACTGGAATGCGAGCACACGGATATGCACTATACCGTGAGCGGAAGCATTGACCTTCAGGAGCTTGAGTCGATGGGGCTGAACCTGAAAGACGGATTCTACATGGGCGTTTTTCGTGCGGATTACCGCTCTGACGGCTCCGTAAACTGGTATTCGGCTGTCAAATCTGACGACGAGTCTCCTGATTTCCACAAGCCGGACATGCTCTTCAAGGCGGCTATCAGATAATAGTTTCACGAAAGTTATAAACAATAAGATATGGACAGAATCATTGAATGCGTACCTAACTACAGTGAGGGACGGAACAAAGAAATCATTGACCAGATCGTCGCGGCAGTGGCTGATACCAAGGTCGTTACCGAGCGCGGCGAAGAATCCGTAAAAGTGTTGGACGTCGATCCGGGCGAAGCTACCAACAGGACTGTGGTGACATTCGTGGGAAGTCCGGAAGCTGTTCTCGAAGCTGCTTTCCAGGGCGAGAAAAAGGCTGCCGAGCTGATCGACATGCGCCATCATCATGGTGCGCATCCACGTTCAGGAGCTACTGATGTACTTCCGCTCGTACCGGTTGCCGGCATCACTCTCGAGGAATGTGGAGAGCTTGCCAGAGGACTTGCCAAGCGCATCTACAATGAACTCGGCATCCCGTGCTACTGTTATGAGGCTGCGGCCTACAAGCCTGAAAGAAAGAACCTTGCAGTATGCCGTGCAGGAGAATATGAAGCCCTGCCGGAAAAAGTCATTGACCCGGAAAGAAAGCCTGATTTCGGGCCTGAGGCATATACGGAGACTGTTGCGAAGGCCGGTGCCAGCAATGTCGGAGCGAGGGATTTCCTGATTGCCGTGAATTTCAACCTCAACACCACTTCCACGCGTCGTGCGATGGCGGTTGCTTTCGACGTGAGGGAGAAGGGTCGTCCTGCACGTGAAGGAGGAAGCCTGACCGGAAAAATCATCAAGGACGAGGCCGGCAAAACAGTATGGATCCCGGGAACTCTCAAAGGGTGCAAGGCAATCGGCTGGTTCATAGAGGAATACGGTATCGCCCAGGTTTCCATGAACATTACGGATATGAACGTGACTCCGCTGCATGTGGCCTTCGAGGAAGTATGCAGGGCCGCTGCTGCCAGAGGTTTGAGGGTTACGGGAACCGAGATTGTGGGCCTCGTGCCTAAGAGGGTGCTGGTGGACGCCGGCAAATTCTACTTGGAAAAACAGCAGCGTTCTCTCGGCGTGCCTGAGGAAGAGCTTATCAAGATAGCAGTCAAATCATTGGGCCTCAACGACTTGAAGCCATTCAACCCGAAAGAGAAGGTTATCGAATACCTGATGACGGACGAGGAAGTCCAGGCCCGCAAAGAGCGTCTGGTGAGGATGAGCGTGAAGGGATTTGCCCGTGAAACGGCTTCTGAGTCAGCTGCTCCGGGCGGCGGTTCCGTATCCGCATACATGGGTGCTCTCGCTGCGGCTCTGGGCACTATGGTTGCCAATCTGTCCGCCCACAAACGTGGCTGGGACGACAGGTGGAAGGAGTTTTCCGACTGGGCTGAAAGAGGCCAGGATGTGATGGAAAGGCTGCTCAGACTGGTAGATGAAGATACTGAGGCATTCGCGAAAATCATGGATGTCTTCTCCATGCCTAAGGGTACTGAGGAGGAAAAGGCAGCACGCGCCGAGGCTATGGAAAAGGCTACTCTCTACGCCAGCAGAGTGCCGCTCAAGACGATGCAGACAGCGATGGAGGCGATGCCTGTGGCATTGGCCATGGCACGTATCGGTAACCCGGCATCCGCTTCTGACGCTGGTGTCGGCGCGATTGCCGCCCTCGCCGCTGTAAGAGGTGCCCACCTGAATGTAAGAATCAATGCTGCCGGCCTGAAAGACAGGGCATTGGCCTCAGAACTGACTGACGAGGCCGCAAGAATCGAAGCCGAAGCGGTAGCGGCTGAGGCTGAGGTACTTGCTGAAGTAAACAAGAACATAGGACAATAAGATATGACTGATTTCCAGAAACAGATTCTCGAAGGCATCCCTGCAGAACTGCCCGAGAAAAAACCGTATGACGCGTCCGTGAACCATGCACCGAGACGCAAGGACATTCTCACTGACAAAGAGAAGGCGCTCGCGCTGAAGAATGCGCTCCGGTACTTCCCGGTCAAGTTCCACGCTGTATTGGCGGAAGAGTTCGCCCAGGAGCTGCACGACTACGGAAGAATCTACATGTACAGGTTCCGCCCTGATTACCAGATGTTTGCCCGTCCTATAGACGAATATCCGGCAAAGAGTCGTCAGGCTGCCGCGATTATGGCAATGATTCAGAACAACCTGGACCCGCGCGTCGCACAGCATCCGCACGAGCTCATCACCTACGGCGGAAACGGTGCGGTTTTCCAGAACTGGGCACAGTACCGACTGACTATGAAATATCTCGCGGAGATGACTGACGAGCAGACATTGTCGATGTACTCAGGCCATCCTATGGGACTTTTCCCGAGCCACAAGGATGCTCCGCGCGTAGTGGTGACGAACGGCATGGTCATTCCGAACTACTCCAAGCCTGATGATTGGGAGAGGTTCAATGCATTGGGCGTTTCGCAGTACGGTCAGATGACGGCCGGCTCCTATATGTACATAGGTCCGCAGGGAATTGTCCACGGAACCACCATAACTGTCATGAACGCAGCACGTAAACAACTGCAGGCCAAGGGCATTGACGGAAGCCGCGAGAACATGAAAGGTATGCTCTTCGTGACGGCGGGACTTGGCGGCATGTCAGGAGCACAGCCTAAGGCCGGGGATATCGCCGGCGTGGTAAGCGTGGTGGCGGAAATCAACCCGCTCGCAGCCCGCAAGCGTTATGACCAGGGCTGGGTGGACGAACTTCACGAGAGTCTCGACGAGCTCATCCCGCGCATCCGCAAAGCCGTGAATGACAAGGAGGTAGTGTCAATGGCCTATGTCGGCAATGTGGTGGACCTCTGGGAAAGGCTTGCTGAAGAAGACATTGACGTAAATCTCGGCTCCGACCAGACTTCACTGCACAATCCTTGGGCCGGCGGCTATTATCCGGCCGGCTACTCTCTTGAGGAGTCGAAGGTGATGATGGCGGAAGAGCCTGAGCGCTTCAAGGAGTGCGTAAGAGAGTCATTGAGACGTCAGGTCGCAGCCATCAACAGGCTTACTGCCAAGGGAATGTATTTCTTCGATTATGGCAATGCATTCCTGCTGGAGTCTTCACGTGCCGGCGCAGACATCATGAACGAGGAGGGAGGCTTCCGCTATCCTTCTTATGTTCAGGACATTATGGGCCCGCTTTATTTCGACTACGGGTTCGGTCCGTTCAGATGGGTATGTATGTCCCAGAAGCCGGAGGACCTCGCCAAGACAGACGAAATCGCAGTGAAGATATTGTCCGAGGAACTTGCAGAGGCGCCGGAAGAGATTCAGGGCCAGCTCCGTGACAATATACACTGGATAGAGGAAGCCGGCAAGAACCATCTCGTGGTAGGTTCCCAGGCACGAATTCTCTATGCTGACTGTGAAGGCAGGACGAAGATTGCATTGGCCTTCAACGAGGCTGTGAGAAACGGCGAACTTTCCGCTCCTGTCGTGCTCGGACGCGACCACCATGATGTTTCCGGCACAGATTCTCCTTTCCGTGAGACCTCCAACATCTATGACGGTTCTCAGTTTACGGCCGACATGGCCATCCAGAATGTCATCGGCGATTCGTTCCGCGGTGCCACATGGGTTTCGATCCACAACGGAGGCGGCGTAGGCTGGGGCGAGGTCATCAACGGCGGCTTCGGCATGGTCGTTGACGGTTCCGACGATTCTGCAAGGCATATTACCAACATGCTTTTCTGGGATGTGAACAACGGTATCGCACGTCGCAGCTGGGCCCGCAATGAAGGTGCCCTGCACGCCATCGAAAGAGAGGAGGGACGCACCCCGTCGCTCAGAGTCACTGTTCCTGTCAATGCAGATGACTCATTGATACATAAGACATTGTCCAAATTTTAAAATTCGCTTTCATGTCACATAAAATTTCAAATGATACATTGACATTATGGAAAATCAAGGAAATCATTGACCATAATGAAACCATAACCCTTTCAGAAGAGTCGGAGAAGCAGGTCCTCAAATGCCGTGAGTATCTGGACAGCAAGATGGAAGATATCGGCAGGCCGGTCTATGGTGTCACTACAGGCTTCGGCTCGCTGTGCAACATCACGATTCCTGAGGAGGACCTTTCGCAGCTGCAGCACAATCTGGTGATGTCCCACGCCTGCGGAACCGGCGACACGGTACGTCCGGAAATCGTGAAACTGATGCTGCTCCTGAAGGTGCAGTCGCTCTCTTACGGTCATTCCGGAGTGCAGCTTGCCACCATCGGAAGGCTTATGGACATGTTCAACAACGACATTCTTCCTGTTGTCTATCAGCAGGGTTCGCTCGGCGCTTCGGGAGACCTGGCACCGCTCGCCCATCTCTGCCTTCCGATTATCGGAATGGGTGAGGTCCTTTATCACGGTGAGGTCCGCTCTGCTGCAGACGTCTGGCAGGAACTCGGCTGGGAGCCTATCAGACTACAGTCCAAAGAAGGTCTCGCCCTGCTGAACGGAACACAGTTCATGAGTGCGCACGCCGTTTGGGCACTGCTCAAGAGCCAGCGCCTTTCTCGTTGGGCTGACTGTATCGGGGCAATGTCACTGGAGGCTTTCGACGGCCGCATCGAGCCGTTCTACGAGCTCACTCACCTTCTGCGCAGGCACAAGGGGCAAATGGAGACGGCTGACGCATTCCTCAGTCTGCTTGAGGGCAGCGAACTGATCCGCCGTCCTAAGCAGCACGTCCAGGACCCGTATTCGTTCCGCTGCATCCCGCAGGTCCACGGAGCCGTGAAAGACAACATCAGATATGTGGAATCGGTCATCGGCAATGAAATCAACAGTGCCACCGACAACCCTAACGTTTTCCCTGACGAGGATATGATCATCTCTGCAGGAAACTTCCACGGTGAGCCTATCGCGATTCCTATGGACACATTGGCAATCGCCATGTCAGAGCTTGCAAATATCTCAGAGAGACGTATTTACAAACTTATCAGCGGTCAGAGAGGCCTGCCGATGTTCCTGGTTGCAAAACCTGGTCTGAACAGCGGATTCATGATTCCTCAGTACACGGCCGCATCTATCGTGAGCCAGAACAAGATGCTCTGCTGGCCTGCTTCATGCGATTCCATCCCTTCTTCCCAGGGACAGGAGGACCACGTGAGCATGGGTTCGAACTCTGCCACGAAGCTGGTCCGCGTGATGGACAATGTGGAGACCGTCCTCGCCATCGAGTTGTTCAATGCAGCGCAGGCGCTTGAGTTCCGCCGTCCGGGCAAGTCATCTCCCGCCATCGAAAAACTGTTGGAGTCTTACCGCAAAGTCGTTCCGTTCGTGGATGTGGATACATACATGCACCCTCTCATCATGAAGAGCATTGAATTTATCCGCAACGAGGCCAACATGCTATGAGGACTCTCATAAAGAATATAGGACAGATTGTCGGCATCACAGACCAGCAGACTCGCCGCAAGGCGGGAGTGGAAATGTCGGTGACCGGAACATTGGACAATGCCTGGCTTCTGATCGAAGACGGGCTCATTTCCGGTTTCGGGCCAATGTCCGACTGCCCTTGCAGCTGCGAAGTCATTGACGCTGAGGGCGGTATGGTATTGCCCTGCTTCTGCGACTCCCACACTCACATTGTCTTTGCGGGAAGCCGTGAACGGGAATTCCTGGACAAGATCGAGGGGCTTTCCTATGCTCAGATTGCAGCAAACGGCGGTGGCATCCTGAATTCTGCGGATCTGCTCCACAGGACTTCGGAAGATGAGCTGTACTCACAGGCAATGGCCAGGGTGAATGAGATGATTGCAGCAGGAACAGGCGCCATTGAGATAAAAAGCGGCTATGGGCTCTCGACTGAGGATGAGCTGAAGATACTCAGGGTGATACGGCGTATCAAGGAGTCGTCTCCTGCTATAATAAAGTCCACTTTTCTCGGGGCTCACGCTGTGGGACGCGCCTATGCCGGAAGGCAGGAGGACTATGTGAAGCTTGTCTGTGAGGAGATGGTCCCGGCGGTAAGTGAAGAGGGGCTTGCGGATTTCATTGACGTTTTCTGCGAGGAAAATTTCTTCACTCCGGAGCAGACTGACAGGATTCTTTCTGCCGGTGAGAAATATGGAATGCGTGCGAAGCTTCATGCGAACCAGCTTGCGGTTTCGGGCGGCGTACAGGTGGGCGTGAAGCACAATGCCCTTTCTGTGGACCACCTCGAGAGCACGACTGATGATGAGATACGCTCTCTCGCCGACGCTCCTGACACGATGCCGACAATGCTTCCTGGCGCTTCTTTCTTCCTCAGGATGCAATACGGCAAGGCCCTGGATTTCATCAACTCGGGACTGGGACTTGCATTGGCATCAGACTATAATCCGGGCTCTTCCCCTTGTGGAGACATGCGGTTTGTCATGTCGCTCGGATGTTTCCAGATGAGGCTGACGCCGATACAGTCGTTCAATGCCTGCACGCTGAATTCCGCTTATGCTATGGGCGTGGAAGGCGAGGCCGGCTCGATTACGGTCGGCAAGAAAGCCAATGTTGTAATTACCAATAAGATACCTTCATTGACCTGGATTCCTTACTGCTACCGCTCGCCTTTCATAAACAAGGTTCTGCTCGGCGGAAAGGTAATGGTTGACAATAACAAGAAACTGTTTTGAAATGATTGTTTGAACTGATTTTCAAGATAGTTTTCAAAACGAACTGAAATATGATAGTGATGAAATTCGGCGGCACGTCCGTCGCTAATTGCGCTGCGATTTCGCGCACAATAGAAATTATCCGGAAAAAGCTTCCGGAACGCCCTGTCGTGGTAGTGTCAGCATTGTCCAAAGTGACGGACCTGCTCTACCGCATATCAGATGAGGCGAAGAAACGTGATTTTGAAGAGGCCTCGGCCTTGCTCAGGCAGCTCAGAAGCAGGCATCTCACTCTGGCTGAGGAACTTATAAGTCAGTCGGAGAGCATTGACAAGGAAAGTATTCTGGAGGACGCGCAGAGGCGGGTCAATGAAATCTGTGACAAGCTTTCACATTTCATTGAGGCGGTATGCGAGCTTGGAGAGCTTTCGGACAGGAGCAAGGCCGTCATCATCGGCAATGGCGAGTATCTGTCGTCCAACATCATCTGCTGCGCGATGAACGCGAGGGGCATCAGCACCCGCCTTATGGATTCGCGCAAGATGATCATCACCAATGCCGATTTCCTGAAGGGCGAGCCGAAACAGGACCTGATCTCGATTAAGGTCAATGCTGAGGTTTCTTCTCATTACACTGACTGCGAGGTCGTTATAACTCAGGGATTCGTTTCCGCAACGGAAGACGGAGAGCCGACGGTGCTCGGCAGAGGTGGTTCTGACTATACGGCATCATTGATAGGAATGGCTGTCGGGGCACAGCGAATCGAAATCTGGACGGATGTGGACGGTGTCAAGACTGCGGATCCGAGAAAGGTGGAGGGCACGCGGAGTCTTGAGCGCATTTCGTTCGAGGAAGCTGCCGAGATGGCGCATTTCGGTGCCAAGGTGCTGCATCCGATGACTATCGAGCCGGCGGTGAAGAAGAACATTCCGATTTACGTGCTGAATTCCATAAATCCGGACGGCAAGGGAACTGTAATTCTTCAGAATTCGTTTATCGACGACGGTGTGAAATCCGTTTCCAGCAAGGAGAACATATTGGTAATCAACATCTTCTCTACGAAGATGATCAATGTTGCCGGCTTCCTTATGAGCGTGTTTGAGATCTTCAGCCGGAACAATGTGTCTGTGGATTTGATAAGCACGTCTGAGGCCAATATTTCAGTTACGGTGGATGCGTCCCAGAATGTGGACAATGTCATCCGCGAGCTTTCGTCTTTCGCCGATGTTTATGTGGACCGCGACAAAGCTCAGGTGAGTGTAATAGGCAAGAACTTAGACAATGTGACAGGCATTCTCGAGAAGACGTTCGCTCCTCTGAGCGACTACCGTATCTATATGATCTCGCAAGGCGCGTCCTATGTCAACATCAGTTTCGTGGTGGACCGCACCGCTCTCGACAAGGTGGTCTCTCTGCTTCACAGGAGCCTGTTCGGTTAGGGTATATCCACGACTTTTCTCCGGTATTGGATTAGGTCAACGACTGCTTTTGTGAATGTCCCGATGCCGGTTGTTTTGGATTTTTGAAAAATATACATAACTTTGTAATCCTTTCGGACACAGAAGTAGGCAGCTTCCAAAAGGCCGACTTCAGCGATGGGCTTAATGTTATGAGTCTTCCGAAGGGTTTTGCGAGCGTGTTGTAATTGGTAGCCAAGCCAGACTTAGGATCTGGTGCCTTCGTGCGTATGGGTTCGAGTCCCTTCGCTCGCACTGAAAGAGGCCGTGGGAATTCCCACGGCCTCTTTCAGTGCGAGCTCCGGGACTCCGTGAGTCCTCTTACCCCTCTGTCACTTCGTGACATCTCCCGAGGGAGAATATACGTCTCCGACGTTTGGTCGCT
>ULNS01028317.1_pt1 | contig 11788 bp, 10 predicted proteins | sample 1951981 | NCBI WGS metagenome assembly ULNS01 (sample SAMEA4835583, study PRJEB28245) | human gut metagenome | biome: gut microbiome; material: fecal sample | place: Denmark | collected 2008
AACTTAAGTCGTTTTATGTCAACTATTGTATCTTTTTTTGTATCTTTTTACAATTTTAATAAAATATTAGGTTGGATTTTATATATTTTTTTGTTTTAGATGGTCAAAATTGTGGTCAGAAATAAAACAGAAGATATTATATGGAGTTAATATTCTTCTTCCTATAAATTATATATACATATATATTTTTAAGGAGGAAACATACATGTCAAGAAGAGGAACCAACATCAGAAAGAGAACCGACGGACGCTGGGAGGGGCGTTACTACATAGTAGACACAGCCGGCAGTAAAAAGTGCAAATCGGTATACGGCCACAGCTATAAGGAAGTAACAGAAAGGCTGCTTACAGCAAAAGCTGCTTCACTTAATCAAACAGCAGCCTACAAGCAGTCCGCTATCACTGTAAAAGCAGTCGCTGAGAAATGGCTTGAAAGTATAGCATCCAGCCGGAAGTGCTCTACCATTCAAAAGTATTCTACTATATACAATAAATATATCAAACCGAACTGGGGAGAAAGTGTCATAGATGAGTTAAATCAGAATGAAATACTCAAGGAGTTGCCTGAGACAGCCGGTGAGAGCGTTACAAAGAGCATACTTTGTATATTCAACTCAATCCTTGCATATGGAGCTGCCACATATGGTACCGGAGAAATTCATCTGTCGTACAGGGCAAAACGTTCATCCGTCACACCCTCAAACAACATAAATACAATCAATACAACAGACCAGCAAAAGCTAACCGAGTATCTTCTAACCGAGCTTGATATCTATAAGCTCGGTATTTTATTGTGCCTTTTTATGGGGCTGCGTTTAGGAGAAATTTGTGCCTTGAAATGGGAAGATATCGACATGATTAGTCGCACTCTGCATGTCAATCGCACAGTGCAGAGACTTCCGGTAGATATGGTACACACATCCGATTCATCACAAAATAACCACACAGACACGAGAAAGACTTCTTTATATATAGATTCGCCAAAGACTTCAAATTCTCTTCGTGAGATTCCTATCCCGGACTTTATATATGACAAGCTGTCAGATTATTATAACACTTCAATGAAAGGTGACTCTTATTTTCTAAAGAAAAATCAGCCTATGGATCCCCGCACTTATCAGAATAGATTTCATATTTATATAAGAGAAGCAGGTATCGGGAATACTCACTTTCATGCATTGCGCCACACCTTTGCCACAAACTGTATCAGTAGCGGCGCCGACGCTAAGAGTGTAAGTGAGATTCTTGGACATTCCAATGTAAATATTACATTGAATCGCTATGTGCATCCAAATCTGGAGACCAAGCGCTCCGCAATCAATTCTATAGTTATCCCATAAATGGTCAGAAAAATGGTCATATTTATATAAAATGCTTATTTTATACATAAGGGAGGTTGGATTTCGCAGATTGTAATAATCTGCGAAATCCAACCTCCCTTTTAATGTAGTGTTTCACCCGGAGGCAGCAAATGAGCATACATCTTTACAAGCACAACGAAGATGCATACAGAGCAGTCGAGACCATGCTGGAGGAAAAGCAGATGGCAGCCGTCATCCATCCGACAGGCACGGGCAAGTCGATGATAGCCTTCAAGCTCGTGGAGCAGCATCCGCACAATCATTTTCTATGGCTATCGCCAAGTGAGTACATCTACAAGACACAGCTTGAAAACATAGACACACAGTTCTCAAACATAGAATACATGTCATACAGCAGACTCATGAAGCATGAAGACAGCATAGACACCCTGCGCCCGGACTATATCATACTCGATGAGTTCCACCGCTGTGGAGCCGCAGAGTGGGGCAAGAGTGTAAGAAAGCTTCTGGAAGCATATCCGAAGGCAAAGCGCCTGGGACTCTCAGCGACAAACATACGCTATCTGGACAACCAGCGCAATATGGCAGAGGAGCTCTTTGAGGGCAACATAGCCTCGGAGATGACACTCGGAGAAGCAATCGTGAGAGAAATACTTCCGGAGCCTAAATATGTCATAGCCATATATTCATACAAGAAAGAGCTTGAACAACTGAAAAAGCGAATCGAAGGCTTATCAAACCCGGGACTTGTATCGGAAAACGAAAAGCTCCTAGAACAGCTAAAGCGTGCACTCGAGCAGGCAGACGGCCTCACAGAGGTCTTTGCCAGACAGATGACAAAGCCTGATGGCAAATACATAGTATTCTGCTCAGGCAGAGAGCATATGGATGAGATGAAGGCGCAGGCGGCCGACTGGTTTAGCAAGGTGGACAAAAAACCACACATATACACAGCGTACTACAACGATGCGTCGACCAGCAAAGCCTTTGCCGAATTCAAAAAGGACACAGGAAGCCACTTAAAGCTCCTCTACTGCATAGACATGCTGAACGAGGGCATACATGTGGACGATGTGGACGGAGTAATACTGCTTCGCCCTACAGTGTCGCCAATCATCTATCTGCAGCAGATAGGCAGAGCCCTGTCAGCAGGAAGCAAAAACCAGCCGGTCATATTTGACTTGGTCAATAACTTCGACAGTCTCTATTGCATAGACTGCCTGAAAAATGAGATGCAGGAAGCGTTTTTACTGTATCCGGACACTCACTCGCCAAGAGAGCACTTTGACGACAGGTTCCGCATCATAGATGAGACAAAGGACAGCAGGGAGATATTCATGCGCCTGCAGGAAAATCTGGGAAGTGCCTGGGACACATACTATGAGGCAGCAAAGCAGTGGTATGAGGAAAATGGAAATCTCAAGATACCAAAGAGCTATGTCACTGAGTCAGGACTTACGCTGGGAGCATGGATAAACACCCAGAGGCGTGTGAAGTCAGGCAATATATCCGGAAACCTCACCTGGGAAAAGATACAAAAGCTAAACGACATAGGCATGATATGGGATGTCACGGACTCAAGCTGGCAGGAGGTACTGGAAGAGCTTAAAAGCTACCACAATACCTACGGCAATCTGGACATCAAAGCCAAATACGTATCGCCTACAGGTTTCAGGCTCGGCTCATGGATCAACAACGTGCGCTTCAAGGTGAAAAAGTACGGCATAGAGCAGGCACTCACCGATGATCAGAGAAAAGCACTCGAGGAGCTTGGCATGATATGGGACCACAACAAGCAGAAGTGGGAAGAGTACTACAGCGCAGCCAAGGTCTACTACAATGAGCATGGAAACCTTGAAGTACCTGCAAAGTATGTCACAGCAGACGGCATACCGCTTGGACGGTGGCTATCAAACCAGACCAATAGCAACTCAATGACAGACGAGCAGCTAAAGTGCTTGCAGAGCATAGGCTACAGGTCAGAAAGCAAGACCGATATACAGTGGAACAGAAAGTTTGAGCTTGCGAAAACATATTACGAGAAAAACGGCAATCTGGACGTACCGGTATCATACTCCACAGACGGAGTGAAGCTGGGACGCTGGATATCAAATATCAGATGTAAAAGAAAAAACCCGAAGGCCAGCGGCATGGTGCTCGACACAGAGCGCATAGCAAGGCTCGACAGTATAGGGATGAACTGGAAATAGGGTAATCAAGAAATACAGGGAGACACAAAAAATGTACAGAAAGAAAGGAAGAGGCTGGACAAAGCATATAGATTTCATGCTCTTAGATGTCCTGTGTATGCAGATAGCATTCATAGTCTCATACATATGGCGCTTTGGACTTGGCAATCCATACATAGATGAAGACTACAGGATACTGGCAGTAGCATTTCTGTTCATAGATTTCTTCGTGGAAATAGTATCCGATGCCTTCAAAAATGTATTGAAGCGAGGATATCTCGATGAGTTCATAGTTACATGTAAGCATGTGGCACTTGTGGAAATAATAACAACCTTCTTCCTGTTTACCACACAGATGGGTGAGATATATTCGCGTATGTCTTACTACATCATGATTCCAATATATATTCTCGTGTCGTACTTAGGCAGAATGGTGTTAAAGAAAATAATTAAAAAAAGAGGCTTTGCTTCATCAAAAGAATCACTCTTTGTCATAGCACCGGAAAAGCTCCTTAGGGAGACACTTCAGGGACTAAAGGAAAATGGCTTTGGATATACACAGATAGTGGCAGCGGCAACAGATGCCGACCTGAATGGCAAAACAATATGTGAAATACCAATAGTTGCAAACCATGACGGGATAGTGGACTACGCATGTGAGGAATGGGTGGACGAGGTGCTTATCCCACCGTGTGCGGAGAGCGAATATCCCTACGAAATGGCAGACATATTCCTTGAGATGGGCATAGCTGTTCACAGAGGCATCACCAAAAACAAGGTCATGGCAGGCAGCTTTAATCAGATAGAAAAAATAGGTGACTACACAGTCATCACAGCCAGCATGAACTATGCGAGCACCACACAGCTTCTTGCAAAAAGAGGCATGGACATACTCGGAGGGCTGGTCGGATGCATCATCACCTTGATAGTGACGATATTTGTGGGACCGGCAATATATATCGCATCACCCGGACCAATCTTTTTCGCACAGGAGCGAATCGGCAGAAACGGCAGAAAGTTCAAGATGTACAAATTCAGAAGCATGTACATGGATGCCGAGGAGCGGAAGAAGGAGCTCATGTCACAAAACAAGGTGAGCGACGGAATGATGTTCAAGATGGACTTCGACCCGAGAATCATAGGCAATAAGATACTGTCAGATGGAACAAAGAAAACCGGCATAGGACAGTTTATCAGGAAGACATCAATAGATGAGCTGCCACAGTTTTGGAATATCCTCAAAGGAGATATGAGCCTGGTGGGAACACGACCACCAACACTTGATGAGTGGGAGAAGTATGAACCACACCACAGAGCCAGAATGTCATTCAGACCGGGATTAACCGGGCTGTGGCAGGTGAGTGGCAGGAGCAATATCACGGACTTTGAAGAAGTTGTGAGATTGGATACCCAGTATATTGAGGAGTGGAGTGTGAAGAATGATATAAGAATTATTTTTCAAACTATTATAAGAGTGATGAAGAATGAGGGAGCAGTATAGGGAAGAGTTGCATTAGATAGGCATGTTAAAACGTAAGAACTAGGAGAGAATTTTTAAAATGAAAAATGTAAGAATTGCAGTTGCTGGAACAGGCTATGTGGGTTTGTCAATTGCCACATTGCTTTCTCAGCACCATCAGGTGACCGCAGTTGATATTGTTCCGGAGAAGGTTGAGATGATCAACAATCGCAAGTCTCCAATTCAAGATGACTATATTGAGAAGTATCTCGCAGAGAAAGAACTGAATTTGACCGCAAAGCTAGACGCTAAGACCGCATACGCCGATGCTGATTTTGTTGTCATTGCGGCCCCTACCAACTACGATAGCCACACCCAGCACTTTGACACATCTGCAGTCGAGGCTGTGATCAAGCTGGTCATGGAATATAACCCGAACGCCATCATGGTCATCAAGTCCACGATCCCTGTGGGCTACACCGCAAGCGTACGTGAAAAATTCAACAGTAAGAACATCATCTTCAGCCCGGAGTTCCTGCGCGAATCCAAGGCTCTCTATGACAACCTGTATCCTTCTCGTATCATCGTCGGCACTGATCTGAGTGACGAGCGGTTGGTAGAAGCAGCGCACGAGTTTGCTGATCTGCTGCAGGAAGGCGCTATCAAGGAGAACATCGACACTCTGTTCATGGGCTTTACTGAGGCAGAGGCTGTTAAGCTGTTCGCCAATACATATCTGGCCCTGCGCGTGGCTTACTTTAACGAACTGGACACCTATGCAGAGAGCAAGGGCTTGAACACACAGCAGATTATCGACGGGGTATGTCTTGACCCTCGTATTGGCAGTCACTACAACAATCCGTCCTTTGGCTACGGCGGATACTGCCTGCCGAAAGATACTAAGCAGTTGCTGGCTAACTATGCAGATGTGCCGGAGAACCTGATCGAGGCTATTGTCGAGAGTAACAGAACTCGTAAAGATTTCATCGCTGACCGCGTCCTAAAGCTGGCTGGTTATTATGGTTATGACGAGGATAACGAGTACGATAAGGAACAGGAAAAATCTGTGACCATCGGTGTGTACCGCCTGACCATGAAGAGCAACAGCGATAACTTCCGTCAGAGTTCTATTCAGGGTGTCATGAAGCGTATCAAGGCCAAGGGTGCAACGGTTGTGATTTATGAGCCGACTCTGAAAGATGGTGAGACATTCTTCGGATCAGTAGTGGTTAATGATCTGGATAAGTTCAAGGAAATGAGCCACGCCATCATCGCAAACCGCTATGACAAGTGTCTGGATGATGTGAAGGATAAGGTTTACACCAGAGATATTTTCCAGCGAGATTAAAAGTAGGAGGAACCTATGGCGGAGAAAAAGAAAATACTGTACATAGTCGAAGCTATGGGTGGAGGCGTTTTTACTTATATAGTTGACCTCGCCAATGAGCTTGTCAATTCGTATGACATGTATATTGCTTATGCAGTGAGAAAGCAGACACCGGAAAATTATAAGGATTACTTCGACAAGCGAATTCATTTGATTGAGGTCAAGAATTTTGGACGAGCGATTGATCCGGCCAAAGATATCGCTGCATTTTTTGAAGTAAAAAAGATAGTGGCAGAAATCAAGCCTGATGTGATCCATTTACATAGTAGTAAAGCTGGTGTGATTGGTCGGGTGGCATTCAATGGAAAAATTCCCATGTTCTATACCCCACATGGCTACAGCTTTCTAATGGAAAATTATAAACCGATGAAGCGCAGAATGTTTAAGCTGATTGAATCAGTGTGTGCAAAGCGAAATTGTACGACCATCAGTTGCAGCGTGGGTGAGCATCAAGAATCTTTGAAACTTACCAAACGTGCCACGTATGTAAATAACGGCATCAACATGGCAGAACTCCAAGAGATTATTGATAAAACAGAAAAAGTAGAGCACCCATTTACAGTTTACACACTGGGAAGAATCTGTTATCAGAAAAATCCCACACTGTTTAATCAGATAGCCGAATCACTTCCAGATGTGAAATTTGTCTGGATTGGTGATGGTGAGCTTCGAGAACAACTTACAAGTAAGAATATTGAAATTACAGGATGGGCTGATCGGAGCACTGCGATTAGATATGCGGTTAATGCAGATGTTTTTCTGCTTCCTAGTAGATGGGAAGGCCTTCCGATATCATTACTGGAATCTATGTATATGAAGAAAGTATGCGTGGTAAGCAATGTAATCGGAAATCGAGATGTTATTCACAATGAGGAGAATGGCTTTGTGTGTACGAAAGTGGAAGACTTTGTGAAGGCTATTAAAGAATGCCAGAGTGAAGATGGAAAACTGGTGGAGCGGGCATATCAGGATATCCTGAAGATGTATAACACAAAAGTGATGGCTGAACAGTACAGTAGAAAATACGAGATGGCTACAAATAAACTGGGGGGTACAGCTTAAAGTAACGCTGTATGCCTTAACCAATGAGAATTATGTCGTCGCAAAGGCGGTGGCATGATGAAAAAGGTTCGTATTTTACATGTGGCGCAGGCCGCAGGTGGTGTAGATCGCTACATCCGAATGCTTCTCAAGTATTTGGACAAAGAAAAGTTCGAGAATATATTGGTTTGCTCACAGGATTTCCATGAAGAAGATTACAGAGGTCTGGTAGATTCTTTTGAACAGGTCGAAATGACCAGAGCCATTGGTGGTAATGACTTAAAGGCGATTAAAGAAGTTAGAGCACTGATAAAAATATAACCCTGATATTGTCTATGCTCATTCCAGCAAAGCTGGAGCGATTGCTCGTGTTGCAGATATTGGTCTGAAGAATCACAGTGTATATAATCCACACGGTTGGGCATTTAATATGCGATGCTCGGCAAAGAAAAAAGCAATATACACAGTGATAGAAAAAATTGCAGCACCGTTCTGTGACAAAATTATCTGCATTTCGGATGCCGAGAAGCAGTCAGCACTGGATAATAAGATTTGCAGAGATGAAAAATTACAAGTCATTTTTAATGGCGTAGACATCGAAGCATACGAGAATGGTGTGCATAGTGCGGTTAAACGAAAAGATCTGAACATACCGGAAGATGCATTTGTCGTTGGTATGGTTGGCCGAATGAGTCCACAGAAGGCACCAGATGTTTTTATCAAGATGGCAAAACTGGTGAAAGATGCGGTTCCAAATGCACACTTCATTATTGTTGGAAACGGAAACCAAGAGGTCGAGATAAGAAAGTATGCGGAAGACAACGGTTTCTCAGACAGTCTACATATTACAGGCTGGGTTGAAAACCCGATGAGTTATGTGGAGCTGCTTGATGTTGCGTGCTTGCTGAGCCGTTGGGAAGGCTTTGGTTTAGCTTTGCCAGAGTATATGATGGTAGGCAAGCCTATTGTAGCAAGCAGAGTAGATGCAATCCCTAATATAGTCTGAGATGGAGAAAATGGCTTGCTTGTTGAAGTTGATGACTATGTTGGAGCAAGTAAAGCGGTGTTGCGAGTCTATCAGGAAGATGGATTGAAAGATAGATTGGTGGCACAGGGCATGGAAGATGTACATAACAGGTTTAATGCTCAGAGAGTTTCAGAAGAACATGGGAAACTGTTTGAACAGATAGTAAAGTAATCAAGAATAGTTTGGAGAGTAGAGGAATGAAGAAAACAGCAATTGTGTCATGCTATTTCCAGCATAACTATGGAAGTATGCTTCAGGCGTATGCCACGCAGATGGCATTGGATAAACTGGGATATGAAAATGAAACCATAGATATTTCCGGTTTTAACGGAGAAATTAAAAAGGCAAAATTGCTGTATTTTGCTAAGGCAAGTTTAACATCAGATATTTTGTTGTCTAAACTCGGTATGGCAAAGAATGTATTGATAAAAAAATTTTCAAAAAATCGGTACTCAGAATTGTCAAAAGTTCGCGCAGAAAAATTTTATGCATTTAGCCGTAAACAATTCAGGCTCTCTCCCAAATACAACTCGAAAGCAGAGTTGGGAACTAAATGTAAAGACAACTATTCAAGTGTACTTGTTGGAAGTGATCAGTTATGGCTTCCGGGAAATATTGCAGCAGACTATTACACACTCAATTTTGTGCCGGAATCAGTAAATTCGATTGCCTACGCAACGAGTTTTGGCCAGTCAAGTTTGCCGAAGGGCTCTGAAAAAAAGGCAGAGAAATTTTTAAAGAAAATAAAGCACATTGGCGTAAGAGAAGAATCGGGTCAAAAACTGGTGAAAGAAATTGCTGACCGCAATGTTCCTGTAGTTTGTGATCCGACATTGCTGTTTACAGGCGATGAATGGATGAGCATCCAAAAGAAAGAGCCAATTGTAGAAGGAAAATACATTCTGTGCTATTTCCTTGGCAACAATCCACCTCATAGAGAATTTGCAAAACGCTTAAAAGAAGCTACAGGTTGCAAGATTATAGCACTGACACATTTGGATGAATTTGTAAAGAGCGATGAAGGTTATGCTGATGAAACGCCTTATGATATTGATCCGGCAGATTTCCTGAATCTAATTCGAAATGCGGAATATGTGTGTACAGACTCTTTCCATTGTTCCGTGTTCTCAATTCTTTATAAGCGGCAGTTCTTTACATTCCGTCGTTATAACAGAAATACGAAACAGTCAACGAATAGCCGTTTGGACACGTTGTTCAACATGGCGGGAATTACTGGGAGATTGCTGATGGGAGAAGAAAATATAGTTGATTGCTTAAAGATAGAGACGGATTTTGAAAGTGTTCATAAAAAGTTGGAAGGAATCCGGCAGAAGTCGTATGAGTATCTTCTGGCTGCATTAAAAGATGAAGGGAGTACAGATTTGTGATTGAAATCAATAAAAAACAAGATTGCTGTGGCTGTACTGCCTGTGAAGCAATTTGCCCCAAAGATGCAATTGTTATGAAAGAAGATAATGAGGGATTCCTTTATCCGACTGTCGATAAAAGTAGATGCGTAGAGTGTAATGCCTGCTACATGGTTTGTCCAATTCAAAGTCCCGTTACTGAGGAAGAAAAGCCACAAAAAGCTTATTTGGTTCAGCATAGTGATGAAAAGGTGAGATTGGATAGTTCAGCAGGCGGTGCGTTTACAGCTATAGCAACGGTTGTTCTTCAAAAAGGTGGAGTGGTCTTTGGTGCAGCCTACGATGAGAATTTTCATGTACAGCATACATACGTAGAAACGGTTAATGAATTAAAACGATTCCGGAACAGCAAATATGTGCAAAGTAAATTGGGAGATTCTTTCTGTTTGGTAAAAGACTTTCTTAAAAAAGATAGATGGGTCTGCTTTAGTGGAACACCGTGCCAAATTGAGGGATTATCAAAGTTTTTGAGAAAACCATATGAAAAGTTGATTTTAGTTGATGTGGTGTGTCATGGTATCCCATCACCGCTGGTGTGGAACAAGTATTTGGAATACCAAGAAAAGTCTTTTCCAAATCCAGATAACATTCGATTCCGAGATAAATTTTATGGATATAAATACTCTACAATGAGTATTATCCAAGATGGAAAGAATGTATACCATGCAGGATCGCAGCTCGATCCAATGTTGAGAGCATTCTTCTCGGATACCTGCGATCGACCTTCTTGTTATATGTGCCCTTTCAAAAAGAGATACCGTGTAAGCGACTTTACGATTTGGGATTGCTTTTCTGTATATGATTTCGATAAGAAATTAGATGATGACAAAGGTACGACCAGAGTTCTTTGCCATTCCCCAAAAGGGGCAGATCTTATACAAGAGGTGAAAGAGTACGCAAAGTGCGAAGAAGTTTCGTCGGATAAGTTGGTTGCAGGTGTAAAGGAAATGTTTGAATCTGTTCCAATGAATCCAAAGAGGACAGTATTTATGACTGATGCAGCGAATCTGTCTGGTAAAGAGTTGTTTGAAAAATACTATCCTGTCACTAACAAGGTAAAAGTAAAAACAGCTATTCGGAAGATGCTTCTAGTGACTGGAATCTATGGAACAATGAAGAAATATTTAAATCGGGTGCGAGGGAGATAAAATGACGGAGCCAGTAGTAAGTATTATTGTTCCAGTGTATAAAGTACCGGAGCAGTATCTAAGACAATGCATAGATAGTTTGACTTCTCAAACTCTGGAAAAAATTGAAATTATTTTGGTGGACGATGGCTCACCTGATCAGTGTGGTAAAGTTTGTGATGAGTATGCAAAACAAGACGAAAGGATTCGAGTACTACACAAAAAAAATGAAGGCGTTTGTTCAGCAAGAAATGAAGGTATCAATTTGGCAACAGGAAAATATCTGTCTTTTTTAGATGGTGATGATTGGATTGAAAAAGATACGTACCGTTCTGTTGTTGATATCGCAGAAGAAAAATCTTACGGACTTATATCGTGGAATCACTATTATAATAAAGAACCAGAATTTGATGATAATATCCCAAGAACCTCAATGCCAGAAGAACAATTTATCTATGATAAAAAAGCAATAATTGAGAGATTGCAGTACGATTTTATAACTCCAGAATATGATATACGCAAGTATGGCACGAACTTGGGTGCGATTAGAGGCGTATGGGGAAAATTGTACGTTACAGAAGTAGTAAAAAAGAATAAAATCTATTTTGATAAACAGCTGTTGATTGGGGAAGATGCATGCTTTAATGTTGAATATGTGAGATGCATTGATTCAGTGCTATTTCTTAATAAATATTATAACCATTATAGAATATTATCTGATTCGGCTAATCATCAGGCACGTCAGGATATTATCGAAGTAAGACTCGCTTTACTAAAAAAGTACAAACAGATTTTTGATGTGCATGACAG
>ULNS01020425.1_pt1 | contig 11757 bp, 10 predicted proteins | sample 1951981 | NCBI WGS metagenome assembly ULNS01 (sample SAMEA4835583, study PRJEB28245) | human gut metagenome | biome: gut microbiome; material: fecal sample | place: Denmark | collected 2008
CTATCAATGAAAAACCACATCAACAAGGTGCATTATACACCGTAACAATTAAATTTATAATCGGAAATTGGAAAAATAATAGAAATTTCTGATCCGGTATATACATTTAACGAGGTTTTTCATCATATTGATCTAAATAAACACCTTGCTGTTAAGGAAAGCAGGATATGTCGCATATCTACATAGACGGAACAAAGATAACTGCCAATGCAAATCAGGGTAACGACCGATTATTGCCCGGATACAATATTCAGCAATGCAAGCAAAAAAACACCGAGATTCACTTTTTCGTGAATCTCGGCTTTTTAATATGCTGTTTCTTTACAGCAACTTTTGTGGAGCGGATGATGGGAATCGAACCCACACGATCAGCTTGGAAGGCTGAAGTTCTACCACTAAACTACATCCGCTTATCTCTGTAACAAATATTATTATATCATTACAGATAATATTTGTCAAGCGTTAATTTCAGATTATAAAAATTTAAAGAAAATTTTAACTGTTTTATATTAAACTCTAAGTTTAACGATGATTATAATTTTAACATACATCAAGATATATAATATCATTTATACAAATTACTTACTTATAATTTTTACCGAAGGATAACTTATTATATTTTTGATAATCAATTATAAAATGTTGGTAACACAGAAAAATAGCATAAAATACCAAATATCAAAGTTAGTGAATATTAACTTTGATTTAAAACCACATTTATAAAAAATTTATAATATAATATCTCGAATAGTATTATATATACAATCGGCTAATTTTTAATAGTAATAATATACTAAAAATACATCTGTATATTTAAATAAATGCATTTATTATGTTAGAATATATAAAGAAATATATCTCAAATTATGCAAGTGTACAGATGTAAACTTTTCACTCGGTGTAAGTATGATTTCAATGTGGATATTCAGAATAGTTTGCAGTTATATACTTGTTATGGTTCTTGATATGGGCGTTTTAGGTGTATGGATCGGTATGTTTGTTGATTGGTATGCTCGTGCTGCAGCATATCTTGCAAGGTATTTGTCAGTCAGATGGAAAAAGCATAGAATGATTTAAATATTTAAAAATGGAGATAAATTTTGTTTACCCTACCGTCACAATTATAAAAGTTTGACCAAACTTTTATAATTGCCGTGCAAAATATTCCGGTGAATCATAATTTATAAACATTACTCCAACATATATAACGAAATATGATTTTAAAAAGAAAAGGCCCTCGAATTTTTATCGAGAGCCTTTTATCTTTTATCTTTTTTATAAATCAAATTCAAAGTACGGATTATGGTACAGTGAAAATGTTATAATATGGTAAAGACAAACCTAAATTGCCAAAGTGAAGTTCGGATTTTTGAGGAAAAAACGAGAAATACCACGGGTTCACCTTGACAAAAGAGTATGGTAAAGACAAAATCCAATTTGGATAGATTAAAAAGTGGTGTAAATAAATATTATTTAAAATCCATTTTGGAAAGATTTATTAAATTATATCATAATTAATTGTAAATATCAAATGTACTAAATTTATAAAAATAAATGTATTTACAAGTTTATTTATAAAAAATTTTCTTAGAAAATATATATTAGGTATTGACAAACAAAATTGTGAACGCTATACTGTAATTAGAGTTGTGAAATATCATAACTCTAATAACGAAATCTAATACTATTAAAATAATAAATGGAGGTAAATATGAAAATCTTATTGCGATTTCATTTGCAAAACAATAAGCTGCCGATTGATTATCGACGAATTATGCTTTCGTTTTTTAAACGGTCACTGTCAGATATTGCCGAGGGAAAATATTATGAAAAATATTATTTTACACCGGAACGCAGAAATTTTACTTTTGCGGTGAATCTTCCTATGCCGAAGTTTTCTAAAACGGAAATTCAACTCGGGAAAAATCAACTAAACATTACTTTTTCAACAGCTGACTATAATACGGGATGTATTTTTATGTCTGCTTTTATAAAGCAAAAGGACAAGCCGATTCCCGCTCCACTCGGCAACGAAATGAAACTTGTCAGTGTTAATCTTGTGCCGGAAAAAAATGTTACTTCATCATCCGCTGTTGTGAAAATGCTTAGCCCTTTGTGTATCAGATTACATAAAGCCGAGAATAATTCGGATAAGTATATTTCGGTTGCTAATCCGGATTTTACGGAGATTGCAAAACAGGTAATTAAAGAGCAGCTTGTTGAAAACGGTTTTGACGAGAAGTTAATTTCAAACTTTGAAATTAAACCGTTAAACGCAAAAAAAACAGTGGTTTATCACTATAAAAACTACATTGAATGCAGTTTAGGCAGTTTTAGTATTAATGCCGATAAATCGGTTATTATTTATCTGCTGAAAAGCGGTATAGGTTCACGAAAATCCGCAGGATTTGGCTTTGCCGAGCTTTTATCGGAGGGAGGTGAACCGAATTAATGAAAACAAAGATTGATTACTTTGATTATGACACTTTGCTACAGCCTACCGATTGGAGGTTTGCGGCAGCCGTTGTCGGTTTATGTAAATATTTTGATTACTTTGGAATTGATTACAAAGTCCTCTATGATGTTGAAGAAAAGCCCGATAATTATATCCACGGCTTTGACGGTATTATTTACAAAAGTGAAGATATAACAGAAGAAAAATATCTTGAGTTTGCAGAGAATTATTTTGAAAAATATATGACTCACAAAAATATTTTAAACATTCTCGAAAGTCAAGAATTCAGTGAAGAACAAATTAAATTGGTAAACGACCTTGTTAAGAGCAAAACAGTTCTTAAAGGGCTATTTGACAAAATAAAATTTGATGGAACAAATAAAGATATTTTTATTTCAACCATTGAAGGAAACAGAGCGGAAATTATAAAGAATATCTTTAAAAACGGCAATAACCTTTATAAGAATTACTGCAATGAACGACTTGTTTTTACCGAAGATAACAGCACTTGCAGACTTAGAGGCTACAATGTTGACAAAGACAGAAAAACAAGTAATCTCGGCTTTTGTTTTTCAAAGGAAAGTTTTGAGAGCAATGATATTTTAGAATTTGATTTTATACCGTTTGCTTTTTCAAATTCTGATATGAGAGAAACTTATTTTGTGAATAACAATTTTTCTGTTAAGTCTTTAACTCAAACAAACTATGCTTTTTCAAATCAATTTAGCAGTACAGAAAATAAAGACGACAAAAACAAACTAATGCTTGTTTTGCAAAACTCAAAGGATTATATAAGCTATGATGTTGAAATTATATCAAAATCTCAAGATAAGGCTTATTACGAAACATTCTTTGTACGACTTGAAAGATTAAAAAAGTTAAGAGAATTATCGGGGAAATCATTAAACTTTGTCAAAAAAATCAATGATGATTATTGGTTTAATCTTGAGAAAGAAGTTTATATGCGTTGTATGAATAATATTTTACTTGATGATGTTATTCTTAAAATGTTTAAATTTTTTTATTTTGAGGAAAGCGAGAAAAAGAATAGCAAAGCTATAAGTGAAATTCGTAAAACTCAAAAAAATATAATGTACAAGATAGGCTTATTAGTTGATATAAATGTATCGTGGAAAGGAAATGAAATTATGGACGAAATTAAGTCAGCAAAAAGTTGTGGATTTTTAACTTCCAAAAAACTAATTGAAATGAAAAGCAGTAATAAAATTAATTCATATAAGCAAAAAATAATCAGTGCTCTTTGCGCACATGATTACGACAGAGCAAAAGAGATTATACTTAGTTTGTCTGCTTATGTCGGAATGGAATTTTCATTTTTCTATACATTTCTTGAAAATGCGGAAGAAAATAAAGATCTTGCATTTGCTTTTGCAAGTGCATTAAGTGAAGTAAGCTCAAAAAACAACGAAGAAAATAACTAATATAAAGGAGATTTTATTATGAAAAATAAAGCATTAACATTAACTGTAATCGCAAATATGACAAGCAACTACGGCGAAAGCCTCGGTAATATTTCAAGTGTACAAAAGGTATTCAGAGGCGGAAAAGAGTACGCTACAAGAAGTCGTGAGAGTCTTAAAAACGCTATCTGTGTTCAGTCGGGTTTTTATGATGATTTACAGACATCAATCGACGGAGCAATGCAGAAACTTGTTAATGAAGATGTAAATGCCGCAACCTGCCGTGCGCTTGAGGGTGGATATATGTCAACAAAAGATGTTACATACATCCGTAACAGTTCTTTCTATCTTACAGACGCTGTTGCTACAGAGCCGTTTATTAATGATGCCCGTTTTCACAATAACCTTTACCTTGCAACCAATTATGCTATGGCACACGGTTTAAATGTTCAGAACAATGCAAAGGATTGCGGTCTTATGCCTTATCAGTATGAATATGACAAATCATCTAAAATTTACAGTCTTACAATTGACCTTGAAAAAATCGGTAAGGACGAAAACTTTGGTGCAGAGGCAGATAACGCCGAAAAGTGTGAAAGAGTAATTGCTCTTATTGACGCAGTAGAAAATCTTTCACTTGTCGTTAAGGGAAATCTTGATAACGCAGAGCCGATTTTTGTGGTAGGTGGTCTTTCACCGAGAAAAACTCATATTTTTGAAAATGCTGTTTCTGTTTCAGGCAAAAGACTTATTATTGAGCCGATTAAGGAAAAACTTGCTCAAGGTTACAGCTGTGCACTTATGCGTAACGGCGAGCTTTCAAACGAGGACGAAATTGTAAGAGAACTTAATCCTGTAAGTATGACAGAATTTTTTGAAAATCTCAGAGGTCAGGTTAAAGAGTATTTTTCGGAGTAAGGCGGAATTAATATGAAAGCAATTAGACTTCATATAAAACAAAACAGTGCAAATTACAAAAAAGAAGAAACTGTACAAAACCGTATGACATTTCCTTTACCGCCGTATTCAACTGTTATCGGAGCACTTCATAAGGCTTGCGGTTATACATCTTATCATCCTATGCAAGTAAGCGTACAGGGAAAGTACGGTTCTCTAAAAACAAAAATGTATAAGGACGATTGTTTTCTTAACAGTCTTAATGATGACAGAAATTTGCTTGTAAAAATGAAAAATCCCGATATGCTTTCAAGTGCATATCAGGTTGTGGCTACTGCACAAAAGGCTCAAGGAAACAGCTTTGAAAAAGGCATTACAATTAATGTAATTAATGAAAAATTGCTTGAAGAATACCGCTTTTTAAAGCGTACAAAACGCAGAATCGACAAGCATAAAAAAATCATTAATAAAATGAAAACTCGGCTCAAAGAAATGAAAGCCGATGAAAATATTTCTGCCGAAGAAGTAAAAGAATTTGATAAGCGTATTAAGCATATAAAGGCTGTGTATGATGAGTACGAAAAGGTAAAGTATACTATTCCGTATTCCCATTTCAGAACGCTTGCAAAAGGCCCTAAGTATTATGAACTTCTCTGCGATATTGAACTTATCATTCATATAGTTGCAGATGAAAATACTATGAATGATATTATGGATAATATCGAAAATCTTACTGCAATCGGCAGAGGAGAGGATTTTGTAGAAGTGCTTGAGTGTGCGGAAACAGAGCTTTTTGATGTTGAAAATATTGAAACTATAAAATATGATTTTTATAATGCATATATTCCTATTAAATATTTGGAACGTGATTCAAGAAATTTAAAAATATTTACAAATAAAGCTGGTGGATATGTTGGTGGCACAAAATATTTACTGCCTAAAAATTATACAATCGAAAATCTTAACAAAGGATTAAGAAAACGTAATTTTAATAAAATACCTACTATATATGGTAGTGTAAAATTTTTACGCAGAGGTTGTAAAGGTGTTTTGATTGATAAAACAGAAAATGAAACATATCCGGTGTTTTTGGCTTGAGGTATTTATATGATTATAGAGAATAAACTTGCAAAACCCGACAAAACAATCGGACAACATTCAAATGAGCTTATAGAGCAGGCAAAACTGCTCTATAAGCTCGGCTATATAAAATCTGACAAATTATTTTCAGATTTACTTGTTGCTTGCAAAAAACACGATTATGGTAAAGCTAATTCTGAATTTCAAAAGCGTGTGATAAAAGGCGGAAAATTTAATGAAGAAAAAGAAATTCCACATAGTATTCTTTCTGTCTTTTATGTTAATGAATCAGAATGCAATGAACCTATAAGTGTATATTTAGCAATTTTTTTCCATCATTTTAACAATTCAAAAGAACCACTGATTAATATATATCAACAAAATGAAAAATTAGTAAAGAAATTTTTGTATGAACTTGGATTTAATGATGATGATTATAATGACATAAACATTATAATAGAAGACATATTTGATTTATTAAATTTACCTCTTTACACTCAAGAAAAACAATACGCTGTTTTATTAAAAGGTCTTTTACATAAATGTGATTACAGTGCAAGTGCAGGTCTTGACTGCGAAAAGGTCAACGATTTTTTGACTGCTTCTTTAAACAATTGGAAAAATACCCGAAATATACATTACAATGAATTGCAAGAATTTTGCATTAAAAATACCGACAGCAATTTAATTGTAACCGCACCTACAGGTATGGGCAAAACCGAGGCGGGATTGCTTTGGTGTGGGGACAATAAATGCTTTTTCGTTTTGCCGTTAAAAACAGCTATCAATGCGATGTACGAAAGAATTAAAAAGCTTTGCGGAGATAATTCTCAAGAAGATTATAAGGATAGAGTGGCACTTGTTCACTCCGATATGAAATCCTATTATTTGGAAGATTCAATAATTAGCGGAAAAAATTATGATTTTGCGTATGCACAATGCAGTAAACAGCTTGCACTTCCGATTACAATTTGTACGCCTGATCAGATATTTGACTTTGCATTGAAATATGCAGGTTATGAATACAAACTTGCGGTAGCGTCATATTCAAAGTTTATTATTGATGAGATACAGATGTATTCACCTGATGTTTTGGCTGCAATTATTTATGCAATTGAGATGATTCATACTTTGGGTGGTAAAGTGGCTGTAATTACCGCAACTTTGCCTCCGTTTGTAAGAAACGAGATTGAAAAAATACTCGGAACAGATGTAAAAACATCCGATTTTTCTGATAAAGGAAAGCTAAGGCATAATGTAAAAGTATATGAAAAAAACTTGCAGTCTGACGATATTATAAAAATATTTGATGATACAATATGCGATAAAGTAAAAAAATATCTTGTCGTTTGCAATTCGATTGATATTGCAAATAAGATGTACACCGAAATAAAAAATTCGGGTATTAACGCAAGTGTAAATCTGTTTCATTCCAATTTTACAAAAAATGACAGAAAAACTAAAGAAAATGCGATTTTGGCAGCCTCTGAAAAAACTAATGAAAGTATGAATATACCTGAAATATGGATTTCAACATCCGTAGTCGAAGCAAGTCTTGACATTGATTTTGATATTCTTATTACTGAGTTATCAGATTTATTTTCCCTGTTCCAACGCTTTGGAAGAGTAAACAGAAAGGGTAATAAAGACTTTTCATCTTACAATTGTTTTGTATTTACAGAAATTCAAGGTAATGCACATCGTTTTGTTGACGATGATATTCATTCGTTGTCAAAACAGGCAATTTTAAGCGTTGACGGAATTATCTCCGAAGTTCTTAAAAAAGAACTTATAGATGAGTACCTTTCGGTTGAAAAAATTGAAAAATCAAAATATTATCAAAAGTATCGTAAAATTTATAAAGATTATAAAGTAAAGGTCGATTATTTCTCTCTTAAAAAAGATGGAATAAGAAGTATTGACAGAAGCGACGCTGTGCCGATTGATGTTTATAATCAAAATGAGAGTGCCATAGAAAAAGCTTTGGATGTTTTAAAATCAGATAATTATTCAAGAGATGATAAACTTAAGGCAAACGAAGAAATACTTGGATTTACGGTTTCCGTACCTAAATTCAGAATTGACGATTACGAAATAAAAAAATTAAAAATAAAAATGCCATATACTGAATTACCTGTTATTAACAGCAGTTATGATTCCGAATGCGGCATCAGATTTGATAAGGAAAAGAAAACCAAAAAGCAAGATAAATCTGATGATAACGGAGAACCTGATAATTTTATATGAGGTATGATTATGGACGAAAATAATATTTCGGGTATGCATATTTATTATTACTATGTTTGTAAAAGAAAGCTGTGGTATTTTTCAAACGGTTTGGCAATGGAAAGTGAAAACGAAAATGTCAAAATTGGAAAACTTATAGATGAAACCACTTATAAGCAAAAGAAAAAACATATTATGATTGACAACACAATCAATATTGATTTTATTACCGAGCATAAACTTTTACATGAGGTAAAGAAAAGCAGAAAGATAGAGGAAGCGGGTATTGCTCAACTTAAATACTATCTTTATTATCTGAAAAAGCGTGGGGTAGAGGGAATAAAAGGCAGAATTGATTATCCTTTGCTAAAGCAAAGTCTTAATGTTGAACTTAGCGAAGAAGATGAAAGAGAGCTTGAAAGTGCGACAGCTGATATAGTAAAAATTATATCAGCTGCTTTGCCGCCAAAATTTAAAAGTAAAAGAATTTGCAAATCATGTGCTTACTATGATTTGTGCTGTATTTGAGGTGATAAAATGCAGGAAAGTTATTACATATATTCGTCAGGCAATTTAACTCAAAAAGACAACACATTAAGATTTACTGCAATCGACGGAAATGTAAAAGATCTTCCGATAGAAAATATTAAAGAAATTTATATTATGAATGAAATAACGGTTACATCTAAATTGCTGAACTTATTTTCAAAATACGGAATACTTGTACATTTCTTCAATTACTATCAATTTTACATAGGAAGTTTTTGCCCAAAGGAAACAAAACTTGCAGGTCAGCTTTTGGTTAAGCAAGTGCTTGCTTACGGCGACTATTCAAACAGATTATCAATAGCAAGAGAATTTATAGTTGCTGCGTCTTATAATATTTACAGAAACTTAAGATACTACAACGGCAGAGGCAAGAATGTGTCAGAGCAAATGGCTGCTATTGAAAATTTGAGGAGAAAACTTGCAGATGTAGAAACCATAGAAGAGTTGATGGGAATTGAAGGTAATATTCGACAGGAATATTACAAAGCGTGGAATGTAATTATTGCTCAGAATATTGAATTTGATAAAAGAGTTTATCATCCTGCCGACAATATGATTAACAGCCTTATTTCATATGTCAATTCTCTTGTATATACAAAAACTCTGGCGGAAATTTATAAAACCCAACTTAATCCTACAATAAGCTATCTTCATCAACCGGGTACAAGGCGATATTCTCTTGCACTTGATGTTTCGGAAATTTTCAAACCGCTGATTGCGGATCGTCTGATCTTTTCTTTGCTTAATCGAAAACAAATAACAGAAAGCAGTTTTGTAGAAGGACTTAACGGTTTGCAGCTTACCGAAAGAGCGTCACGAATAATTACATCTGAATTTGACGAAAAATTAAAGACAACTATTTTTCACAAAGAACTTAATAAAAATGTTTCTTATCAATTCTTAATCAGACTTGAACTTTATAAACTGATAAAGCACATTATAGGAGAAAAAGAATATAAAGGCTTTGAAATGTGGTGGTAAATATTGTATGTAATTCTTGTATATGATATAATATGTGATGAAAAGGGCAGAAAAATACTTCCAAAGGTATTTAAGATTTGCAAAAAATATCTTGTACATATTCAAAACTCTGTTTTTGAAGGAAACTTAAGTAAAGCAAACTCACTTGCTTTGCAAAAAGAACTTGATGTTTATATCAGAAAAGACAAGGATTCGGTAATAATGTTTCATACCCGTGAAGAACGGTGGATGAATAAAGATTTTCTTGGAAAAACGGATGATAAAACATCAAATTTTTTGTAACGCTTTTATTGTCGACCTGACATAGCACAAAACCCCCGGCAGGTTGACAGAACCTAAAAATCAAGTAATCATCGGTATAGTTGCTTTTGATATATTGAAATGGCAGTAGTATTTGATAAATATTTGGTATATCGACAAAACAGCACAGAAAAATGCCGATGATTACTTATCATTTTATCCCACGGCTATAAATCTATCCATATTGGATTTTAAATTTTTTTATTTTTCATATAGTTTTATCCCCTTTCAATCTATAAATCTATCCATATTGGATTTTAAATGTTTAAAGACGCAGTTATGAGCACGTTGGCAGGTGATCTATAAATCTATCCATATTGGATTTTAAATAGTACCATTTCCCACTTATCTCGACTGCTGTAACCGCTATAAATCTATCCATATTGGATTTTAAATTATTTCATAATTAATACAACCTTTCTTTTAATTACGCTATAAATCTATCCATATTGGATTTTAAATTGAAGATAGTTGTATATCGTCTTTTCATTTACCCCCTATAAATCTATCCATATTGGATTTTAAATATTTTCTTAGCAATCGTCTCATTGATTACTAATTTGCCTATAAATCTATCCATATTGGATTTTAAATGTCATTTTGTTGAGTGTATCAATCGCACGAATACGGCTATAAATCTATCCATATTGGATTTTAAATAACGGTTTGTATAACCATGGACTTTACCCGTTCTTTCTATAAATCTATCCATATTGGATTTTAAATTTGATTGAGGAATTGCTTCCGTTTATAGCTCAACTCTATAAATCTATCCATATTGGATTTTAAATGTGTAAACTAAATTAAATTTTTCTTTGAGTGCATCTCTATAAATCTATCCATATTGGATTTTAAATAACAGGAAGAAACTACAGCTACAAGATTTACAGAAGCTATAAATCTATCCATATTGGATTTTAAATAACAGGAAGAAACTACAGCTACAAGATTTACAGAAGCTATAAATCTATCCATATTGGATTTTAAATAATTTTTTGTTTAATATACTATATCATAACTCCGTCCTATAAATCTATCCATATTGGATTTTAAATGAGGACATTATAGAATTATTAGGAATGACAGACTGTCTATAAATCTATCCATATTGGATTTTAAATATTTTTGTTTTAGCTTTTAGATTGTGAGGCGCTCCGCTATAAATCTATCCATATTGGATTTTAAATAAGCCCTCACAGATCTTCGGTGTGTTTGTGACCTTACTATAAATCTATCCATATTGGATTTTAAATTTTGAAGTGCGTTTGGTACATAGTCATTCGGACTACTATAAATCTATCCATATTGGATTTTAAATTCTTTAAATTTTTTCTCACAAGTGCCATTGAAGTTACTATAAATCTATCCATATTGGATTTTAAATCCTCTCTGATAAAGAATTTTTTTGTATCATTATTAACCTATAAATCTATCCATATTGGATTTTAAATTAAAGTCCTTAACTTCTTTTGGATACGCACAATTTCTCTATAAATCTATCCATATTGGATTTTAAATGAATCAGTTACTTTATATCTGTCAGGTGTTAGTTCCTATAAATCTATCCATATTGGATTTTAAATTTCGTAACTCTGACAGCTTCGTCGTAGATTTCATCGTCTATAAATCTTACCATATTGGATTTTAAATAATGTCACAAGCAAGCTCAGCTTTATCGTTATACTGCTATAAATCTATCCATATTGGATTTTAAATATGAAAGCACTAAAAGCTGACCTTATTAAAAACAGCTATAAATCTATCCATATTGGATTTTAAATGCAAATCTGTGTATGTACCTTGTGCAACAATGATTCTATAAATCTATCCATATTGGATTTTAAATGT
>ULNS01023019.1_pt1 | contig 11532 bp, 8 predicted proteins | sample 1951981 | NCBI WGS metagenome assembly ULNS01 (sample SAMEA4835583, study PRJEB28245) | human gut metagenome | biome: gut microbiome; material: fecal sample | place: Denmark | collected 2008
AACCAAATTGTAAACGAACAAGGCATTCTTTACGTTACCCTCATGACAATCGCATGACGGCTAACCGTTACCTCTCCGAATTTGAATCACTACGCTTTGCAAACTTTTTTAAGAAGTTTTCAGACGTTGTTTACAGCATTCTTTAGGTTTAGCGGCAGCATTCCGGAGTAAAAACTCAGCAACAATGTCCTGCCGTTGTTATGTGACGAGAAGTGCAAAGCGCAATTCGCTTGAATGTTTTTGCCTCCATATCACAAATATTTGATATACAATCAATTAAATATTTTCAAGTTCGCCGCTTTATCATTGTTTTATATTATGAAGCGGCAAAACACGTTGCAAATATAGTGAAAAGATTTAATATTAAGGATTTTATGGTCAAAAAAAATTCATGATTAGTGATTAAATTTCCCCAAAAGCTGCATTTGTTCGACTAAGAAGCTGTTTTGAATTTCTCCAAAAAGTTTTTCTTGACTTGATGTATCCGTTTCCGTGTGTGCTTTGGGCGATTTTTTGGTCCTTTTCGCTCCTGTTCTTCGTCAGATAGCCCGCTATCTTCCTCATCACAGAAGCGAAAATGCCTCAAAAACTCATCCCAAATCATCGCACGATAAATTCAAAACAGCTTCTAAATCCGGAGAACATTATCTACTATTTATTGACTATCAACCTGTTACAAAATTCTGCCATTTCATAATATACAATAGCAAGTTTTATTGGATAGATTCCGGTCGTTTTATTTGCAAAAAATCTTGACAATCAGTTAACAGGTTCAAGGATATGGAAGGAACTTCGGGGTGAAAGCTGCATTGACATCAGTGGGCTGCCCGAAAAGCAAAGCATCTGCACCAGCCGTGGTTTTCCAGACAGTGGTTTGACGGAGTTGGGAGTGATGGAAGACACTGGCACTTGAAATGCGAACATAAGGCAGCCCAATACACCACAAGCCTTTGTGAAGTTATCAAGGTCAAAGTCTAATTACTATATATACAAGATGCCATTAAACCTAGAAGCTGTTTTGAATTTCTCCAAAAAGTTTTTCTTGGCTTGATGTATCCGTTTTCGTGCGTGCTTTGGGCGATTTTTTGGTCCTTTCCGCTCCTGTTCTTCGTCAGATAGCCCGCTATCTTCCTCATCACAAAAGCGAAAATGCCTCAAAAACTCATCCCAAATCATCGCACGATAAATTCAAAACAGCTTCTAACACTAATTATCCACTGATAGCAATCTTCATCACCCCGTCCAGCTTATTCTCAAAAATGTGATAAGCCTCCTCTATCTGGCGAAGTGGAAAACGGTGGGTAATAAGCGGAGTAGTGTCTATCTTGCCTGCTTCTATCAGACCGAGTATCTCGGCGCAGTCACACCCGTCCACACCGCCAGTCTTGAAGGTGAGATTCTTGCCATACATGTCGGGCAAAGGCAACATTTGGGGCTTGTCGTACATCGCCACCACGGTCACGATGGCATTGGGGCGGGCACACTCCCACGCCAGGCGGAACGTATCGTCTGTTCCTGCCACTTCCATCACCACATCGGCACCACCGTGCACACTATGCGCTTTCACAAAGGCAAGGCAATCTTCGGGTTCTGTTACCAGCACTTCGGGGTAATGCCGGCGTACGAAACGGATTCGTTCGGGCGAACGTTCGCACACAATGATGCGCCGCGGACGCTTCAGCATCGTGCAAAGCAAGGTACAAATACCCGTAGGACCGGCTCCGATGATAAGCACCGTATCCTCCTCTTTCACCTCGGAGATACGCGCCGCCCAAAAGCCGGTAGCAAGTATATCGCCCACAAACAACGCCTGCTCGTCGGTCACCGAGTCGGGGATGCGGTTCAGCCCTGTGTCGGCATAAGGCACACGTACATATCCCGTCTGCCCACCATCGATACGGCATCCCAGCGCCCATCCGCCGTGAGGGTCGGTACAATTGTTCACGTACCCGTGGCGGCAAAAGAAGCATTCTCCGCAAAAGGTTTCCACATTGACGGTCACACGGTCGCCCGGCGCAATGTTCTTCACAGCCTCGCCCACGGCTTCCACCACACCCACCATCTCGTGACCTACCGTGATGCCCGGCACGGCACGCGGCACGCTTCCGTGTTTGATATGCAGGTCGCTGGTGCAAATGCTGCTCAGCGTGACCCTTACGATGGCATCGCGCGGCCCCTCCAGCCGAGGTTCCGGCTTATCGCGCCATTCGAATCTGCCTTGTTCTACATAAGTATAAGCCAACATAAATTCATTTACTATTTTTCAATTTACAATTTACAAAACTACAGTTTAATGTGCTAAGAAGCTATTTTGAATTTCTCCAAAAAGTTTTTCTTGGCTTGATGTATCCGTTTTCGTGTGTACTTTGGGCGACTTTTTAGTCCTTTCCGCTCTTGTTCTTCGTCAGATAGCCCGCTATCTTCCTCATAGTAAAGACGCAAGATTTTGCGTCTTTACAAAAACTCATCCCAAATCATCGCACGATAAACTCAAAACAGCTTCTAATAAACAAATGCAATGTGCTGATTCATTCTCACATTAGCCATTAAATCTACTCATTTCTTCCCAAATTCCGGGTCTATCTTCAGCAAGGCCGCCACGGCGAAAGTCGCACCGCAGCACGCCATAATCCAGATGAAGAAATGACGATAGCCCAGAAGCTCCTGAAGCCAGCCGGCTGCCATGCCAGGCAACATCATGCCCAGCGCCATAAAAGCGGTACAGATGGCGTAATGGGCGGTGCTGTGACTCCCACGCGAAAAATAGATGAGGTACATCATGTAGGCGGTGAAGCCGAAGCCGTAGCCCAACTGCTCGATGAAAATGCACACGTTGACCCAAAGTAAGGGTGTTTGGGGGAAATAGCTGAGGTAAACGTACACCAGATCGGGCAGAGATATCGCCCACACCATCGCCCAAAGCCAACGCTTCAAGCCGTGACGCGCCACGGCGATGCCACCCAGAATGCCGCCCAAAGTCAACCCGATGACGCCCACTGTGCCCTGCGTGAAACCTATCTGCTCGGTGGTCATGCCCAGCCCTCCTTCTGCCACGGGGTCGAGCAGGAACGGAATGCCCATCTTCGCCAATTGCGCTTCGGGGAAGCGGTAGAGCAGCATGAAGAGCAATGCCACGCCGATGCCTTCCTTACGGAAAAACGAGCGGAAAGTGAGAAGGAACTCGCGCCACAGGCTCTGCGCCGAAATGCTTGCTGCCGGACGGTCGGCACTGGGACACGGAAGTACAAAAGCGTGGTAGACGAACACAGCAAGAAACACCCCCGCCAACAGTAAGAACGTAACGCTCCAGGCAAAAGGGATTCCCCTACCCGACTGTTCCAACCAGCCGGCAAACATCAGGAGCAATCCTTGGCCGGCGATGGTGGCAAGGCGGTAGAAGGTGCTCCGGATGCCCACAAACAAAGCTTGCTGGTGCGGCGTAAGCCCCAACATATAGAACCCGTCGGCTGCAATGTCGTGGGTGGCGGAGGCAAACGCCATCAGCCAGAACAGGGCGAGCGTGGACTGAAAGAAATGCGGTGCAGGTATAAGGAAAGCAATACCCGCCAGTGCAGCACCAATAAGCATTTGCATTGCCACTACCCACCAGCGTTTGGTGCGCACCAAGTCTACGAACGGGCTCCACAAAGGCTTGACCACCCACGGCAGGTTGAGCCAACCCGTATAGAGCGCCACCTCGGCATTCGAGATGCCCATCCGCTTATACATCACCAGCGAGAGGGTCATTACCGCTATATAGGGCAGCCCTTCCGCAAAATAGAGCGTAGGCACCCACGCCCACGGAGAATCTTTTTTCAAGTTACGATTTGCCAATTTGCTATTCATGTGAACCAGGAGTTAAACGTAGTTATGTTTCACAGGAGTTATCACTTCGTTCAGGAGTTAAAGGTCGATAGTCTTACCGAGAATCTGTTTTGAATTTCTCCAAAAAGTTTTTCTGAGGTATTGGCATTCAACTCCCAGCCCACACCAGCGGGGCGATAACTTCTCACTAGTCGTCTCCTTCATCGAAACGGTCCTCACCATCGTCTTCATGACAACACCCGCGATGGTGGCGGTGAGGACGGCGATAACGGTTGTGGTCGTCCCACTCATCATCTCCTTCGTCGAAATGGTCCTCGCCGTCATCCCAAGACTCGCCTTCCCAGCGTCCTTCGTCCCACTCGTCATCCCATTCGTCATCGTAAAAGCGGTCGATGATGTTTCCCCGCTCCGACACCACCAGCACGTAGCTTTGGTCATTACGGTCGGCCTGAACGATATAGAACATTCCCCGACGGTTCTCCATCGCCATATTATCGTTATCGTCTATCTCTTCGTACACGAACCCTGTCCGTCTCAATACGCTGATTACCGCACGCGGAAGCCTGCTGCGGCGTACTTCCCACATGGTACGCAGCCATTTTCCATCGGCATTGAAAATAACGATCTTTTCCTTTCCGCGATGCGACATTTTCACTTCGATGAATCCGTCATCCCAATCACGGTCTAAAATACGGGCATCCGGATATCTGTTCCGTACAAACGACGTAGGATCACTCTCTGCATACACAAAAAGCGCAAAGCACATTGCCATCATTCCTAAAAATACACGCATTTTCATAAATAGTCTGTTTTTTAATGGTCTACGGCAAATGTACAACACTTTTTCTTATCTGCCAAAAAAACAATTGGCAATTGACAACCGGCAAAGTGCTTTGTGCCCTTTGGGGACTAGAGCATAAAGCAATCATTACCAATCATCAATTGCCAATCAGAAATAATTGTCAATTGTCAATTGCTCAGTTATTTTCCGGACGGAGCTTGCGTACTACCACACCCGTCTGCCACATTTCGCTTTCGCGCAAGGCTTTCAACTCTTCATTCAGCTTTTCGCGATAGTCGGGCTGAGAGTTGGAGTCGATGGAACGCTGGGCTTCCAGTCCGTCGGCTACCGACTTATACAGTTTTTCGAATACCGGCTTGGTAGCATCGTGGAACGGAACCATCCAGTCGAGTGCGCCGCGCTGGGCTGTAGTAGAGCAGTTGGCATACATCCAGTCCATACCTTTGGCGGCAAAGAGCGGCATCAGCGACTGGGTAAGCTCTTCTACGGTTTCATTGAAAGCTTCAGAAGGCGTGTGTCCGTGTTCGCGCAAAGTTTCGTACTGAGCCAAAAGCAAACCCTGGATGGCACCCATCAGCGTACCGCGTTCGCCGGTCAAGTCGGAAGTAGCTTCGCGCTGGAAAGTGGTTTCGAACAGGTATCCCGAACCAATACCGATACCCATAGCGATGACACGGTCCCAAGCCTTACCGGTAGCATCCTGATAGATAGCGTATGACGAGTTCAGCCCGCGGCCTTCGAGGAACATGGTACGCAAAGAAGTTCCCGAACCTTTCGGTGCCACCATAATCACGTCTACATCTTTCGGGGGAACCACACCTGTACGGTCGTTCCACGTAATGGCGAAACCGTGAGAGAAATACAGTGCCTTACCAGCCGTAAGATGTTTCTCGATAGTCGGCCAGCAAGCTATCTGCGCTGCATCCGAGAGCAATACGGCGATTATCGTCGCACGCTCGCAAGCCTCTTCGATGCCGAAAAGGGTTTCACCCGGCACCCATCCGTCGGCAACGGCTTTATCGTATGTCTTTCCCGGACGCTGGCCCACGATGACATTGAACCCGTTATCGCGCAAGTTCAACGACTGACCCGGTCCCTGTACGCCGTAACCGATTACGGCTATGGTTTCGTCTTTCAATACTTCACGTGCTTTTTCCAAAGGAAATTCTTCGCGGGTCTCTACGTTTTCGATAACTCCGCCAAAATTCATTTTTGCCATAAAATTACAATCTTTTTACGCAGACCTTACCGGTCCGCAAGTTAATATTTGAGTTTGTTAGTTTTTAAGTTTGTTAGTTTTTAAGTTTTCACCACAAAGGACACAGAGGCACACAGAGTTTTTTAATTATTATGAATATCCGCATTTTGCCCCCTACATAGGATGATTGCGGACATTCATTTTAATTATTAATTCTTAATTATTCAAACACCACTTTGCTCCGTATGGCGGTCTCAGTCCCGTTCTTCCGTACCTCGATGTCGTATTCGTTTTCCGACTTCTGTTCCCGATAAAACCCCAGCACATCACCATAATGGCTTTCGGCTGCATACGCAACCTCGAAACGGTGCAGCGTTTTTTCACGGTACATTTCCAGCGGAAACAGGTCGAGGATATGCTCGATGTACTTGATGCTGTTCACATGCCCGTTCAGGTCGATGTCGCTGTACCGGGTATGATATTCCGCCACCGGCTGCGCATCGCCTACCTTTACCCTGCCCGCCTTTGCGATGGGACAAGGCTTGTCGGCGCATATATAGCTTGTGATTTCATCGCCATGCAAGAGAAACAAATCGGCAGGCTTACGGGTCTCCATACTAATCATCGCCCATACCGAACGTGCATAACCGATGGGCTTGCCTTCCGCATTGAGTACCGCGAAGTTGCGGTCGGTGAAGAGCCGGTAGACATTTTCCACCCATGTCTCGATACTGAACTTCTCGTATGCCCGGGGCATATCGGTCATTTCTACCGCCAAGCGCGAAAGCACCCACGTATAATGGTTCTCATTCAATACCGCTATCCCAAACCCGCGGTCGGCGGCATGGAATCCGGCACAATTCAATAAATGGTTTCCCAATACTCCCATGGTGAGCCGTCCCGCAAAATCTACATGAAAAGGCTCAGCCACAAATTCGTATCTGCCTACTTTCTCTTTTGCGTCCATAATGTTTACTCTTTTTTCTCTTTCAAATAACGTTCTTCCCGATGCGCCAGGTACTCGTTCACCCGCTCGAAACAACTGGTAGACACAGCTATCCGCCCTGAGCGGACAAACTGGAGCACGCAGTTCAGGTCTTTCAGCTTCTGGTACAAGTCGGTGATTTCGGCACTCATTCCTGTCAGTTCCACGATGCAGAACGTGGGGTTTACCTCCACGATGTGAGCACTGGCACGGCGCACCACCTTCGATGCCTCGGGGTTCGACTGAAACTCGGGTGTAGAAACCTTGTACATCGCCACCTCACGCTGAAAGATTTCCTTTTCAGTGAAATAATGCGCCTGAATGACGTCGATTTTCTTCTCTATCTGACGCACTACCTTCTCCACGATGTCGGGGGTGGTCCAGCACGTTATCGTATATTTATGCACGCCCTTGATGGAAGATGCCGAAACGTTCAGGCTCTCGATATTGATTTGCCGGCGGGTGAACACGGCGGTCACCTGATTGAGCAAACCGGCAAAGTTTTCCGAGTGAACGATAATTGTATATAATGTCTTATTATCCATTTGCGTTTTTTATTTTTAGGTAACAAGTTGACGAGTTAACGAGTTGACAAGGTTTTAGATACACAAAGCTATTCAGAACCTTGTCTCCTTGTAAACTGGTATCTTGTCAACTGATATTCAACAATCCAGTTCAAGCAGCATATCGTTTACCGAACTTCCCGGAGGAGTCATCGGAAGCACATTGCCTTCTTCTACCACACACACTTCGAGCAGGAAAGGCCCGTCGGTGTCCAGCATCTCGCGGATGGCACCTTCCAGTTCGTCCCGTTCCATCACGCGGCGTCCGGCTATGCCGTAGGCGGCAGCTATCTGCATGTAGTCGGGGTTCATCATCGGCGTAAACGAATAGCGGCGGTTGAAAAACATCGCCTGCCATTGACGCACATTACCTAAGTAATTATTGTTCAGTAAAATAAGCTTCACCGGCACTTGCTGCTCCATCACGGTACCCAGCTCTTGCATCGTCATCTGCAAGCCTCCGTCACCCATAAAGGCGCATACCGTGCGTCCGGGACATCCGAACGTGGCACCAATTGCCGCCGGAAGGCAGAAGCCCATCGTTCCCATACCACCCGAAGTCACAATGCTCCGTTTTTTCCCGAACTTGAAATAGCGGCATGCCATCATCTGGTTCTGGCCTACATCGGTCACCAATATCGCTTCGCGGCAAGTTGCCTCGCTCACGGCATTGACCACCTCGCCCATATTCAGCGGACCGCTTTCGGGATGTACCTCGGGACGGATTACCTGCTCGTACTCTTTCTCATCGTACGGGCGGAAACTTTCTATCCATTCCGTATGCTTGTGGGTCTGTATCAATTCGGTCAGTAAAGCCAACGTACGCTTGCAATTGCCCAGCACGGGCACATCCACCGGTACGTTCTTGCCTATCTCCGAAGGGTCTACATCCAGGTGGATGACCTTCGCCTGACGGGCGTATGTTTCCAGCTTACCCGTCACACGGTCGTCGAAACGCATCCCCACGGCTATCAGCACATCACACTCGTTAGTCTTCACGTTAGGAGCAAGATTGCCGTGCATCCCCAGCATTCCCTTGTTCAGCCGATGGGCTGAAGGCAATGCCGAAAGCCCCAACAAGGTACATCCGCAGGGGATGTCCGCCTTCTCGGCAAATGCTTTCAGTTCTTCTTGTGCACCTCCCAGTTCTACGCCCTGCCCTACCAGCAGCAAGGGGCGTTCGGCTTCGTTGATGAGCTTCACTGCCTCTGCCACCATCTTCGGGTCAGTCTCGGGGTCAGGGTCATAACTCCGGATAAAGTCCACATCCACCGGTTCATATTCCGTCATTTCGGTCTGCGCATTCTTGGCAAAATCGAGTACCACCGGACCGGGACGCCCGCTCCGCGCAAGGTAGAATGCACGCGACACCGCCCATGCCACGTCTTCGGCACGACGTATCTGGTAACTCCATTTCGATATAGGCTGGGTAACACCTACCAGGTCCACTTCCTGAAAAGCGTCTGTACCCAATAACGATGCACCCACCTGACCGGCTATCACCACAATGGGCGTACTGTCTATCATCGCATCCGCCACACCAGTAATGGTATTCGTAGCGCCGGGACCGCTCGTCACCAGACATACCCCTACCTCACCCGACACCCGGGCAAAGCCCTGTGCCGCATGTACCGCCCCCTGTTCGTGACGCACAAGGATATGGTTCAACTTGTCCCGATGGTCGTATAATGCATCAAATACCGGCATAATGGCTCCGCCGGGATAGCCGAAAAGCGTCTTCACCCCTTCGTGCTCCAGCGAACGCATCAATGCCTCCGAGCCTGTTATTCTTTCTTTGTCCATATTCTTCCTTTTATTTATTTTAGGAACTAGGGTTTAGATACTAGTTGACTAAGTTTTGAATAGTCTTACGAATGGTATCCAGAACCTAGTTACCTAGTACCTAAACAATTCAGTCAATCATTCTCACTCCTCCTTTATCCGCCGAGCTTACCATCGCGGCATACGCCCTGAGAGCTTTCGACACCTTGCGGTCGCGCGTAACGGGTGCCATCGGACGTGCAGCCAGTTCCTCATCGCTCAGCCGTACATTGATGGTGCGGTTCGGGATATCTATCTCGATGATGTCGCCGTCTACAATCTTACCGATGTTTCCTCCGGCAGCAGCTTCAGGCGAAATGTGCCCGATGCTCAAGCCCGATGTACCGCCGCTAAAGCGTCCGTCGGTAATGAGGGCACACTCTTTGCCCAAGTGTTTCGACTTGATGTACGATGTGGGGTAAAGCATTTCCTGCATTCCCGGTCCTCCTTTGGGGCCTTCGTGGGTGATGACCACCACATCGCCGCTCACCACCTTGCCTCCCAAGATTCCCTCGCAAGCCGCTTCCTGCGAATCGAAGACTTTAGCGGGACCGGAGAATTTCCAGATGCTCTCATCCACTCCAGCCGTCTTCACCACGCATCCGTCCTGCGCAATGTTGCCCTTCAATACCGCCAGGCCTCCGTCTTTCGAATAAGCATGTTGCAAATCACGGATACACCCTGCGGTACGGTCGGTGTCCAGCGTATCGTACATTGTGTCCTGTGCGCCCAGCGCGATGCAGAACTTTCCGCCCGGTGCGCTCCGGTAAATGCGCAACGCCTCGGGATCGGGAGCGGGCACACATATATTATATTGGGCAATGGCTTCCGCCAAGGTAGTTCCGTCTACCCGGCGCACCGAAGTGTCCAGCAAGCCTCCCTTCGCCAGCTCGCCCAAAATGTTCAGAATACCACCGGCACGGTTCACGTCCTGTATGTGGTATTTCTGCGTATTGGGAGCCACCTTGCACAGGCAAGGCACACGTCGCGAAAGCTGGTCGATGTCGTCCATACAGAAATCCACTTCCGCCTCGTGGGCAATGGCAAGCAGGTGAAGCACCGTGTTGGTAGAACCGCCCATCGCAATGTCGAGGGTCATGGCGTTGAGGAAAGCCTGGCGTGTGGCGATGCTCCGTGGCAATACACTATCATCCCCATCACGGTAATACTTCCACGCATTCTCCACGATGAGCCGTGCCGCGTCTTCGAACAGGATGCGGCGGTTGGCGTGCGTGGCAAGAACGGTGCCGTTCCCCGGCAGGGCAAGCCCGATTGCCTCGTTCAGGCAATTCATCGAGTTGGCGGTGAACATTCCCGAGCAGCACCCGCATCCGGGGCAGGCATGACGCTCTATTTCCGCCACATCGGCATCGCTCACACTCGTGTCCGCCGACTTAATCATCGCGTCTATCAGGTCGAGATGCATCCCGCCCCATTCGCCGGCCTCCATCGGTCCTCCCGACACGAACACCGTGGGGATATTGAGCCGCATCGCCGCCATCAGCATCCCCGGCGTAATCTTGTCGCAATTGGAGATGCAAATCATCGCATCCGCCTTATGCGCGTTCACCATATACTCGATGCTGTCGGCGATAATGTCGCGCGAAGGCAATGAATACAACATCCCGTCGTGCCCCATCGCTATTCCGTCATCAATGGCAATGGTGTTGAACTCGGCGGCAAAGCACCCCTGCCGTTCGATTTCGGCTTTCACCATCTGCCCGATTTCATGCAGGTGGGTATGTCCCGGCACAAACTGGGTAAACGAGTTGACCACCGCAATAATCGGCTTGCCCATCATTTCTTTCTTCATCCCGTTGGCCACCCACAAGGCGCGGGCTCCCGCCATGCGCCGGCCTTCGGTACTCATTGAACTGCGTAACTGATGTTTCATCTCCATTATGTTTTTTAGTTCTTTAGTTTTTAAGTTTGTTAGTTTTCAAGTTCTTGAGCTTCCACCCCAATCACAATACCAGCTTAACCCAACTGCCAATTATAAAAAAGCCTCTCTCGACCTCAGGGGTGAGAAAGGCTTTTCAACGTATAATCTCGAACAACTACATACACGAACCTTCCTCACCCCCTGGTACCACCACGACGTGAATCAAATGCAGGACTGCCAAGTTAATTCGTATATCAGTTGTCATTGTCATTCGGTTTAATTGGTTTTTACGGTTGCAAAGGTAAAGCCTTTTCCCGAATAAACAAATAAAATGAAACTTTTTTATCGAAAAAAATTATCATTAGTAAGAGAGCGTTTCAATTTTTCCGATAAATTTATTTAGCGGATATGAATCAATGTATGATTGAGAAGCTGTTTTGAATTTCTCCAAAAAGT
>ULNS01017007.1_pt1 | contig 11351 bp, 7 predicted proteins | sample 1951981 | NCBI WGS metagenome assembly ULNS01 (sample SAMEA4835583, study PRJEB28245) | human gut metagenome | biome: gut microbiome; material: fecal sample | place: Denmark | collected 2008
GAAACATACGGACTACTGTCGTAGTCTGTAAAAGGTAACCGTAAGAAATGCTTTAATGGTACTGAAAAAAAGACTTAATGGAGCTGAAGCGATGAATTAACTCTGCATTTATGTTATAATCATCTTTAATTCTCCATCCTTGTGGCGCTTTCGGTCGTTTTCTTGTTTATAGTTGCGGATTCAAACCGGTTTCTACATCGGATTTCAGCCGGGTATAATGGAAAAAGCGGAGGTTATAATAAGATAATGCGTTTCTGTAATATGGCAGCAATCTGTTGTCTCAGTTGCGGGGCGCTGATGGGCTTGGCCATATAGCCGTCGAAGCCGTTTTCCATGGCCCGTTGTTCATCACTGGCATAGGCGAAAGCGGTAACAGCAATGATAGGTACATCCAAGGATAGTTTTCGTATTTCCCGGGTGGCCTCATAGCCATCCATCACCGGCATATTGATATCCATCAGAATTATCTGAGGGGTATGGAGCTTATACAAATTGACCGCCTCTTTTCCATCCCAGGCATGTACCAGGTTATATTCTCGTTTCAAGATAGATTGGAACAGCCGGTAATTGCTCTCATTGTCTTCGGCGATCAGAATGGTCAGCTTGTCTTTTTGCACGGAAATGAGTTGATGCTCTTCCTCTTTCTTGTTCTCTGCAGCGGCAGGCTGGTATGGAATGGTGAACCAGAAAGTGGATCCTTTTCCTTCCTCGGACTCAACACCGATGCGTCCTCCCATGTGCTCTACAATTGTCTGGCAAATGGATAGCCCCAGTCCTGTACCCTGTACAAAAGAGTTCAGTTTGACGAAACGTCCGAATATGGAGTTCACTTTGTCGGCTGGAATGCCGCAACCGGTATCTTTAACATAGAAATAAAGTTCTTTGTCGCATAGTTTGTAGCCGAAGGTGATGCTTCCTTGTGAGGTAAATTTGCTGGCGTTGTTCAGTAAATTGTTCAGTACCTGCATCAGACGGTTCTTTTCCGTTCTTATGAGGCAGGAGGGAAGTCCTTTCTGTACAATCAGTTGAATGCCGTTGCTCTCTGTCCGATAACGGGTAACACTTTCTATCTCGGAGATAATATCATTCAGTTCCACGTTGGAATAACAGAATTCCAGTGTGCCGGCCTCTATTTTCGATAAGTCCAGTATGTCGCTGATTAATTGCAGCAGCAACGTATTGTTACTTTCAATGATATTGATATATTCCTGCTTTTCCTGTTCCTCTTCTGCAGCAGCAAGGATGTTTGAGAAACCGATGATAGCATTTAGCGGAGTGCGTATTTCGTGGCTCATATTGGCAAGAAAAGCGGACTTCAGCCGGTTGGATTCTTCCGCGCGGTCCTTGGCTGAAAGCAGTTCGTCTTCCATTTTCTTCCGTTCAGTTATGACTAGGGAAGATCCTACCAAAGTGAGCGGCATTCCGTTTTCGTCTTTGCTTTCCACAGCTGCCTGCGCCTCTATCCAGTCTATTTTCCATTGTGTTCCGTCATTGGCCAGCACGCGGTATTCCTCTTTTACTTTCTCTATTTTCCCGTCTGCCAGGTCACGGTAGGCCTGTATCACGCGCGGGCGGTCTTCTTTAATGATTTTAGCGAAGTATTGCTCGTCCGAAACGCTCAACTGATCTTCGCTGATGCTTCCCGGCATGGCCGCCATGACAATGGGGCGGTTGAGGTCGCATAAAATGGTATGGTCTTTCAAATTCCATTTCCAAGGTACGATGTTGGCTACTTCCAGTGCCATGGAAAGTTTATGGTTCGTGGCGCTCAGCATTTGCTGCGCATTGTGCAGTTCGGTGCTGTCCATGCAGAACACATCCACTGTGTCCGGTTCGGTAGAGCAATTCAGGACAACATCATAGAAGATGTTGACGGTCTTAAAATAATATGGGAAGGTGATCGATTTCTTTTCTTTTAAGGTGAGTTCCATGAAATGGGTGAATTCCGGCAAGGACTCCGGGAAAATTTCAGAGGCTCTTTTCCCTATCACCTCGGATTTGGGCAAGAAACATCGTTCGAAATAGCGGTTGACATCCATATAAATGCTGTCTGCGATATTCCCTTCTTTGTCCCATATTACCTGTTCTTTCATGTAAAGGATAGGCATATTGTCTATCAGATTGGTATATTGTGTGTTCGTGTCTATTTCATTTTGCTGGGCGCGTCTCAGCGCTTTCAGCATTTGGATGCGTTTTTGCTGTGCCACGGCCATCAGTATAAAAGCAATGAGTACACTTAGGATGATCCATTTATATTTGTTCAGAAAGTTGGCCGGTTTGTCATAGAAAACGGTGTCACCAGGGCATAGGTCGGGATCGAGTCCTTTATTTACCAGTCTTGTGTAGTTGAATGCGGGGTGTGCTTCGTTGGGTTCATAAAAAGGTATGTCGCTGGCTTTCTTCCCATGTAGTATCTCGTCTATCGTTTTCAGTAATTGCCTGGTAAAGATTTGGTCATTATACATGTATCCTCCTACCATGCCGCCGTCATCCATACCTGCATAGCGGATGGTGAACAAAGGGGCGGAGATGCTGGCGATACTTCTGTAGGCATTAATCAGAAAATTGCTTGAAGTGAACGATTCGGTGAACCAGGTGGATACCAGAATGCCTGTGGTCTTGTCTGTTTTACGTACGGCATTATATAGCTGATGCAGACTGTTGGTACGCGAGGAGATGTATTCGTAATCCATTTGCGGGTATTTGTCTTTAATCAGCTCTCGCAGTTGCTTGTCATATTCCGGATTGGGGTAGATGCCGTCTCCCAGGAAAATCAGTTTCTTCATACCGGGAATCATCCTGCACATCAGTTGCACGTTTTCTTCCAGATAGATGGGGGTGTGCATGTAGGTGAAATTGAACTCTTCTGCCAATTCGCTCATGTGTGTCTTTTCTTCGGGGGTGACTGTATCTCTCTGCCTGTAGAATTTCTCATGGTACACATAGGGGTCGGCTCCGCATACAATGGCAGGTACTTTACCCCATAAAGATTGAATCTCTTCTCTGAAAATCAGGCTCATGCTCCCGATGAATACCAGCAGGCGGGGAGGGGTGGAACCATATTTCGAGGAAAGAATTTCTGGGAATCTCTCGATTTTAGTGGAGTCGCCTACCATAAAAAGATTCAGATGCTCTATGTAAGCGTCCATGTTCTCTATTCCAGCTATTTTATGAACAATGGGGGTGGTGATGCTGTTGCTCCAGGGAGAGGATTCGTTGTAGCTGTTCAGAATCAGAATATAGTTCCCCGTCTCGGTGTTTTCCTGTACATGGGAGGCTTTGCCGATGGTTGCAAAGAGGGTGAATATACAGGTACATATCAGTAACCGTTGTATATGGGCTACACACGTTCTTTTAAGATTTCTGTTCATTATTGATGTCCTACTCTTCTTTTATTATATAGCTACGATGCTTGTGATGCAACAAATGTACTATTAAATTAATGAGTGGACGAAGAAATGGAAATGTTTAACAAATATTAAAAGAGACAGGACGGGATGGAAAGTTTTCGTATAGGCAAATGGGAGATGATTGGATGGGAATTCCTGCCGGCCGATATGGCAGTGGGGCGCGAATGCTGATAAAGGGAGTGGGAGGGGAAGTCATTCTTTTGTTCTATTTCTTTTTTATATAAAGGAATAGTCTTATATTTATCCCGTCATCTTATTTTTGAAAAAGTAGGGGAACATCACTTAATCAGAAGTAGTTATGGAATATCACTTACGTACTAAATTGAATGGAAATATAGCAATGACTTCCTGTTTCCATGAAAACTCCTTTTTGCAGCGTGACAGGAGTCTTTATAAATTTATATGGGTGCGGCATGGAACGTTGGATGTGGAAGTGGATCATGTGGTGATGCATCTGGAAAAAGAGGAAATGATTTCGCTTACTCCTTTGCATCATGTGCAGATAAGGGGAGTGGGCGGTGAATACCTCACTTTTTTATTCAATAGTAACTTTTATTGTATTTACAGGCATGACAGCGAGGTGTCTTGTAACGGATTCCTGTTTAACGGTTCTTCCCGTGTCATGCGTTTGAAGCTTTCGCCTTCCCAGTCGGCCCGTCTTGACAGTATTGTCGATATTTTCAGGGGGGAGTGTGGAATACAAGACAACTTGCAGGAAGAAATGTTGCGTATTATTCTGAAACGTTTCATTATCACTTGTACCCGCATAGCCCGTGAAAAGTTTGATGTGGACCCGGGACGTGAGAACATGTTTGATGTGATTCGTCAGTTTTATGTACTGGTTGACAGTCATTTTAAGGAGAAGAAGCAAGTACAGGATTATGCTGATATGTTGTGCCGTTCTCCCAAGACTATTTCTAATCTCTTTTCCCTTTACGGACTTTCTTCTCCTTTGCGTGTCATTCATGAACGCGTGGATGCGGAAGCCAAGCGCTTGTTGCTTTATACGGGTAAGAGTGCGAAAGAAATCAGTGAGATTCTGGGATTTGAGGATTTGGCTACGTTCAGCCGTTTCTTTAAGAAAATGAACAAGGAGAGCCTTTCGGAATACCGGAAAAGAGAGAAGCGGGAATAATTGCCAACCTATATGGGGAAATTGCCATTTACCGGAGGGGGAAAACCACCGACCTTTGCACCAGGAAGTTAAATCTTTTAATAATGAAAGCAATGATGGCAAAATTAAAATCTCTGTTTGTTGCGTTTTTAACAATAGCAGCATCTGCCCAAAAACTGGGTATCAATCTTATCCGTGTGGCAATCCTTGTAATTTTTGTATGGATTGGTGGTCTGAAATTCTGGAACTATGAAGCCGAAGGAATTGTGCCTTTTGTGGCGAACAGTCCCTTTATGAGTTTCTTTTATACTAAGGATGCTCCTGAATATAAAGAATATAAGCTGAAAGAAGGCGAACTCGATGAAACGAAGCACCTGTGGCATGAAGAGAACAATACTTATGGGTTCTCTCATGGATTGGGTATTTTGATTATGGGGATCGGTATCTTGACGTTTTTAGGCATCTTCTCTCCGAAAACCGGTTTGGTGGGGGCCGGACTGGCTATTGTCATGACATTGGGCACTTTGTCTTTCCTTGTAACAACGCCCGAGGTGTGGGTCCCCGATTTGGGAAGTGGCGAACAGGGATTCCCTCTGCTGACGGGCGCCGGTCGTCTGGTCATTAAGGATATTGCTATTCTGGCAGGAGCTGTTGTCGTTCTTTCGGATAGTGCGGGAAGGGTATTGAACCAGTTGAAAAAGTAAAGTTGGAAAGACCGGTCACGGACATGCTCTTTTATAGGGGGGTATATGGATGCATTCCGGCGAGAGGCAAGTATTTCCTGCAAGACATAACTATCTATGAGGCAAGTTGCATCCTGTGTCATCTTGCTGTCTGTCAGCTATTGATAATGAATGCAAATTTGGCAGATTCTGCGGTTAACCCCTGTTAAGTGCTTATCTGTCTGTGTTAAAAGAGGAAAAAAAACTCTGACAAACGGTACAACCGTACAATATTTGTCATTACATTAGCGTCATAAATGTTAAACCAAACTTGAAATTAACAAATTAATAGATATTAAGTTATGAAACAAGCAACTAAAATGGTACTAGGCGCAGCAGCAATTGTAGCAGTCAGCGCAGGTGTAGCAGGAGTAACGGCTTATTCTATGTTGAAACCCGAGCCAAACAAAAGCGTGGCTTTTAATGATGTGTTCCAACAAAATCCGAATACAAGACTCGCCGCGTTGGACGCCACTCAAATGCAACCGGTGGATTTGACTCAGGCAGCGGAAAATTCAGTGCATGCAGTAGTTCATATAAAGTCAACTCAAGAATCAAAGACTCAGACGGTTACCGTTCGTGATCCGTTCTATGATTTCTTTGGTGATATTTTTGGAAATGGCAGAGGCGGCGGTCAGCAGCGTCAGGTGCAGACTCCTGAAAGAGTGGGATTCGGTTCCGGAGTGATCATCTCGAAAGATGGATATATTGTAACGAATAACCATGTAATCGATAATGCTGATGTGATCAGTGTCAAACTGAATGACGGACGTGAATACAAGGGACGTGTAATCGGCACAGACCCCAGCACGGATTTAGCGTTGGTTAAAATTGAAGCGGATGAGCTTCCTACGATTCCCGTGGGCAATTCGGCGGCTTTGAAAGTAGGTGAGTGGGTATTGGCTGTGGGTAATCCCTTTAATATGACTTCTACGGTAACAGCCGGTATTGTGAGTGCCAAAGCCCGTTCTTTAGGGGTATATAATAATGGTGTGGAATCTTTCATCCAGACAGATGCTGCGATCAACCAAGGCAACAGTGGTGGTGCATTGGTGAATGCAAGGGGTGAACTGGTAGGTATCAATTCCGTACTTTATTCACCTACAGGAGCTTATTCGGGTTATGGGTTTGCTATTCCAACCAGTATTATGACGAAAGTTATAGCCGACTTGAAAGAATATGGAACCGTTCAGCGTGCGGTATTGGGCATCAAGGGTACTCCGATTAATGATGACCAGCAGATGATGCCGGAAGAAATCAAGAAGAAGGTGAAGGAACTGGGCGCCACCGACGGTGTGTTGATTGCTGAGATAATTGAGGGAGGTTCTGCGGCCGGCAACTTGGAAGTAGATGATGTCATTATCGGTATTGACGGAAAACGTGTGAAGAACTTTGCAGAGTTGCAGGAGGGGTTGGCTAAACACCGTCCGGGTGACAAAGTAACCGTCAAGGTGTTGCGTGACAAGAAAGAAAAGGATATCGAGATGACCTTGAAGAATGCACAGGGAACAACGAAAGTGGTGAAGAGTGCGGGCATGGATATCTTGGGCGCAGCATTCCGTGAAGTTCCTCAGGAATTGAAGAGACAATTGAATTTGGGATATGGTGTGGAAGTCACAGGTGTGACAGACGGTAAGATGAAGGCTGCCGGTATCCGTAAAGGCTTCATCATCCTGAAGGCAAACGGACAACCTGTCAAATCAGTAAATGATTTGGAAGATGTGCTGAAAGCTGCTACCCAGTCACCGGATCAGGTATTGTTCCTGAGTGGTATGTTCCCATCAGGTAAACGTGCGAACTATGCAGTGGATTTGACACAGGAATAAGAAGATTTTTAAGGTAGAAAGTTTCAATAGGTAAAGTTTAGAGGATGCACGGTAAGGGTTACTTCCGTGCATCCTGATTTTATAGTCAAACAGGACTGATAACCTTATTTTCGCAAAATATTTAGGAAAAGAAGGACAAAGATAGTCTTTTTTGATTTATTAGCTAATATTTTTCAAACAAAAATGGATGTATTCCATTTAATGTTGTAAATTTGCATCCCAAATTTGTTTTATAGAGAATGAGACAATTAAAGATTACCAAAAGTATCACTAACCGAGAGAGCGCATCTCTGGATAAGTATTTACAGGAAATAGGCCGTGAAGACCTGATTACTGTAGAGGAAGAGGTAGAGCTCGCTCAGCGTATCCGTAAAGGCGACCGGGTAGCATTGGAAAAACTGACACGTGCCAACTTGCGTTTCGTCGTGTCTGTAGCCAAGCAGTATCAAAATCAGGGGTTAAGTCTTCCTGACTTGATTAATGAAGGCAACCTGGGATTGATTAAAGCAGCCGAAAAGTTCGATGAAACCCGAGGCTTCAAGTTTATCAGTTACGCCGTATGGTGGATTCGTCAGTCTATTCTCCAGGCATTGGCAGAACAGTCACGTATTGTCCGTTTGCCGTTGAATCAGGTAGGCTCGTTGAACAAGATCAGCAAAGCCTTCTCTAAATTCGAACAGGAAAACGAACGTCGTCCTTCTCCGGAAGAACTGGCCGATGAACTGGAAATACCTGTAGACAAAATCTCGGACACGTTGAAGGTTTCAGGACGCCACATTTCTGTAGACGCTCCTTTTGTGGAAGGAGAAGACAACAGCTTGCTGGATGTGCTTGTGAACGACGACTCGCCTATGGCAGACCGTTCCTTGGTTAATGAGTCACTTGCGAGGGAAATTGATAGAGCACTCTCTACGCTGACCGAAAGGGAGAAGGATATTATCCAGATGTTTTTCGGTATTAATACGCAGGAAATGACGTTGGAAGAAATCGGCGATAAATTCGGCCTCACTCGTGAGCGCGTACGCCAGATTAAAGAGAAAGCCATTAGAAGATTGAGACAAAATTCGCGTAGCAAGCTGCTTAAGTCTTATTTAGGGTAAGAAAGATTCGGTTTCCGAAAAGAAAACAAAGCACAAGATGGAAGGTTGCTTCCGTCTTGTGCTTTTGTTCATAATATACCAATAATGCCTATCGGCTGCACTATGTGCCGCATGGTAATGGGCACATCAGCAAATTATTATAGTTAATTAATCTATTACTTTTTCGTATTTGTCCGTAAATAACTACTTTTGTCCTCTAATAAAATTATAAAATTAGAATTATGAAATCCATAAAGATTCTGTGCTCTTTATTATTGGTACTGACGGTATGCTCGGCATTCTCATTGAAAGGAAGTAAATCTGTTTATATAGTAGGCGTATCCGCATCGTTTACAGATTCATTGGTTTATTTCACGGAAATCCAGTTGCTGGACAGTGTGAGTCTGGATAAGAATAAGATGTTGCCGGAACGCTCACAATACAGTTATCAGCTGAAAAATTATCTGGAAAACGAGGAAGGGCTGACGAACCGTACTTGCTTTGTTTATTTCTCGAACAGCAGAAAGAAACTGCAGAAGACCATCAACAAGATGAAGACCAAGTATCAAAAAGGAAAGACCTTGCTGATTCGCGAAGTGAACCCCAATGCGTTCAAGTTCAAGAAACCGGAAGAGTAATCCTTTTCTTATGAAAAAGATTCTATTTCTATTCTTGGCAGCCTGCTTTTTCTTCTCTTGTGAGAAGGAAACAATCGTGATTCCTCAGCAACATGCCGGAAGAACGGTTCTGGCATTCTTTTGGGCGGATAACAGTTTGAATTCCAGTTTGCGTAATAATATTCAGACGATGATGCAAGGACTTCAGGCTATGAAGGATTCGGCTGCTTTATTGGTATATTGGGATGGTGAGGCTTCGGATATCAGTTGGCCGGAGCCTTGTATCGTAGAATATGTAACCAATGGTCAGGGGGGTATCAACAGCCTGTCTAAAGGAACGATAGATGCAATGATGGCTGATAAGAATACATCTATCTATGATTTGATTGGTATTGGTAACATCAGAAAAAAATATCCCCCTCAGACATCGACGGAGAAAACCGTCATGCAGACAGTGATAGGTGATATGATGAGTGCTTACCCGTCGGAAAGTTATGGAATAATCTTTGGATCTCACGGTTCGGGATGGTTGCCCACTATTACCGGCACCCGTTCTATAGGACAAGATGGCGGGCGGTATTCCAGTGACACAGCGTTGATACCGGAATTGGCGGAAGTGTTGCGTACGGTAAATCCTCAAAAGTTTGATTTTGTCTTGTTTGATGCGTGTATGATGGGGTGTGCCGAGGTGTATTATGAGCTGAAGGATGCTGCCAGATACTGTATCGCTTCTGTACTTGATATACCGGCAGCCGGATTTCCTTATGCAAGTGTGATGCCTTATTTGTATGAAAATGCGATCAAGGATTATTTGGGGCCAATCTGTAAAGATTATATAGATTATTATAACTATAATGGTTGGGGAACCATTTCGGCAGTGGATTGCAATCAGATGGAAGGCCTGGCGGAAGCGGTCAGAAGTGTGATTTTGTCCAATCAGGATAGCCTGAAGAACGTGGATACAGCTGATTTGCAGCAATATGGCAAAGGCAGCAGCAACTTCAAAGGATATGCCTATGATATGTTACAGTTTATTGAAAAATTGTGTGGAGGAATGGCTCCGGACGATTTTACGCAACAATTAAAGAAGACGGTCGTTTATACAGGTTATACTCATGATCCCACCTCATCCTTGTACAGAATAGATGGGGATAACTACAGTGGAATGGGTATGTATATCCCCAATTCATTCACCACTCCCAAATATTTGCTTTGGAACAATTATTTCAAGTCTTCCATAGCGTGGTATCATGCATCCGGATGGGCTGAAACGGAATCTATTTGGGGGAATTGAAGGAGAATGCAGCCAGTTGCCTTTTACTTGATCCCGAATAATAGATATAGCGGATGGAAGTACCGAATTTCCGGTATTCCTCCATTTCCACCGAGTTGTCTACTGCATCCTGCAGGGCTTGTTTAAAGGCGGCATAATGGGTGTTCATATAAGTGGCGTTGTCCAGTTCTCCTGTAACACTGTAGAAATAGCTCACACTATTATCTTTCTCATTATAACAGGTGCTGTCCAGTGTAATCGTTTCGTTCATGCGTGTGGGGCAGGACCGGTTGGTCTTTTCGGCTGTCTGTTTGAATTTACGGACTTGTGAACGGTGGTTATTATTACATCCTGCCAAAGTAAGGATGCCTAGGGCCGCTATTATAACTGTTTCTCTTTTCATTATAAATCGGTATTTTGAAGCGAAAGTAAACTATAAGTTTGAACAAAGCAAATGGATTTTTGTTTTTTATTAGTAAGTTTGTGCAAACAAAAAAAGTAAAACATGTCTCGCATTATAGATGAATTAAAACGTACAGACCACAAGCGTTATCTGGGTGGTCTTGATTTCTTTAAATATATTGGTCCCGGATTACTGGTTACTGTAGGTTTTATTGATCCGGGAAACTGGGCCTCGAATTTTGCGGCCGGTTCCGAATTTGGTTACGCGTTGTTGTGGGTGGTGACCTTGTCTACCATTATGTTGATTGTGTTGCAGCACAATGTGGCCCACCTGGGCATTGTGACGGGATTGTGCCTGAGTGAAGCAGCCACGCAGTATTGTCCCAAGTGGATATCCCGTCCCATTTTGGGCAGCGCGGTGCTGGCCTCCATATCCACTTCGCTGGCGGAGATACTGGGAGGAGCCATTGCCTTGCAGATGCTTTTGGAAATTCCCATTGCCTGGGGATCTGTCCTTACTACGATGTTTGTCGTCATTATGCTTTTTTCCAATTCATATAAAAAGATAGAAAGAGCCATCATTGCTTTTGTATCCGTAATCGGCCTTTCGTTTCTGTATGAGTTGTTTTTGGTAGATATTGACTGGCCTGTGGCGATCCGTTCCTGGGTGGTTCCTGAGATACCCCAGGGCAGTATGCTGATTATCATGAGCGTACTTGGGGCAGTGGTTATGCCGCATAACCTTTTCTTGCATTCAGAGGTGATACAGAGCCACGAGTACAACAAGCAGGACGAGAGCTCCATTCGTAAAGTATTGAAATATGAATTCTATGATACTTTGTTCTCCATGATTGTAGGATGGGCCATCAATAGTGCCATGATCTTACTGGCAGCCGCTACTTTCTTCC
>ULNS01010636.1_pt1 | contig 11328 bp, 8 predicted proteins | sample 1951981 | NCBI WGS metagenome assembly ULNS01 (sample SAMEA4835583, study PRJEB28245) | human gut metagenome | biome: gut microbiome; material: fecal sample | place: Denmark | collected 2008
AATATTATTATCGGTAGAGATACTCTCCCGGAATGCGGTGGCTGCGCCGCCCGATCGGAACGCCGATGCCGAGCGTCACGTTCATCGAAGTCGAAGTGACGGGCAGGAACTGCGGCGTATGGCTGCAAATCAACATATCGGTCGCCAGGAAGAAGTTGATCCAACTGGGGCAGGCATTGATCGCCACACCGAGGGCGTGCCCCTGGCCGTTGAGAAACGAATAACTGGTAGTCAGCGTAAACCAGGGAATCGGGTGGAAGTTCACCGAGGCGGTCAGGTTGTGGAACGTCTTCACATCCCAGACACGTACGTTGTAAAGCAGACCCAGGCCGATCTTGTGACGCCAAACCTCGTACTCGGCCCCCAGATTGATCGAGGTACGCAGCATCTCGGTCTTGCCCTTGGAGGCCTGCACCCGGTCGAACTCCAGCTCGCCGAAATCGAACTCCGGATCGTGAACCTCACCGTCGATGATCTCCACGCCGGTAAAAGATTGGGATTTGGTCATCTGCCCACGCTCCAGGTATTTCTTTCCCCACGAAATGAAACCCAGGTCGTTCACGGCGAAAGAGAGCTGCAAATCGGGAATCACGTCGTACGTCACACCCAGATCGACGGCAAAACCGTAACCCGCAGGCCCTTTGTAGGAAGAGACGTCGAAATCGTTGAACGAATAATATTCCGACCCGTCGGGACGCTGCATGGAGCTCATCTCAAGGCCCGACATTTCGAACGAACCGTCCGCGTCGATATTCCAACTATTCTCCTGCAATTTTATATCGAGCCGGTCGATCGACGTCCGCGCACGGCCCGCGCCGACGAGAAACTTACCCCGAGCACCGAGATAAATCTGATCCGTCAGCGGAAAAGAGTAACTGAAAGCGGCCTCGAGATAAGCCTGTGTCGAGGCTTTGATATCGTTGATAACGGCCTCGTTCCGTCCGTTCTTGAGAAAGTCGAACAACGAATAGGGCATATTGGCCTCCGCCTCCACACGCATATTCAGATCGAACGACCAGAATGTCTTATGATCCTTGCGGAATGCACCGAAACCGACGATATTGATCCGGGCATCGGTTCCGAGCATATTTTTCGAGCGCAGATTTCCCAACGCCTCGGCCGCAGAAACATTCTTGTCGAACAGCGTTACCAAACTTCCGTTCACCGGATAAAAAATATCGCTGACGGAGAGGTTACCGGAAACGTTGACCTGCACACCGCCCAATACGGGAATATTCACATAGCCGCGCAGCGGAGCGAAAGCCGGGTTAAGCTGGCTGCGGAAAGTCGAACCCTCCATAAAGTAGGCACTCGGCGTCTGTGCCACGGCCGTACATGCGACAAATGCCGCAATATATATGATCTTTTTCATATGAGGAATCCGGATTAAAGGTTCAGATTAAGACCGCCGCGTTTCTTCAAATGCAGCATCATACGAATCGACTGGCTGTCGCTGAATCCGATGCGCGGATAATATTTCTGCGGCATAAAATCGACATTCAGTTCGAAGAAAGAGAACAAACTCCGGATATCATCCTTGTAAAGCCGCACGGGAGCGATGTCATTCTCTTCGTCGGGTTCGACCAGGAAAGGCGCGATAGCCACGTTCGTTTCGGAAAAATCCGCAGCTACTTCGAAGCTCACCGGCAGACTGCTCCGCACCTCGCCGTACAGATCGAGCGTATTGACCGGATCGACGGTACCCTCGGGATCGAGGTTGTCGGCAAGCATATCGATCAAATCATCGTCGACATCCAACGTCGCATTATAAGTAATCGTATTGATTTTAATCTGGGAAAGAAATTCCCGCGCCAGCTCGCCCATCGTATCGCGCAACGCTTCGCCAGCCTCGTTGTCCTCGCCGAAAAACTTCTTGAATTCCGCCTTGAAAAGCTCCTCGCTATCGGCCGGAATCAACGCCGTAAAACGCTCGCGGTAACCTTCGTTGGACCAAATCAGATCGACCACTTCGTCCATTTTTTTCGATCCGGGAACGAGCATCTCGTCGATAAGAGCCTCCAGCATTCCGTCCAGATAAGTTCCATCACTCGAAAGACGGACGATATCGACCCACTCCGCATTGCCCGGGAGCGTCGTCGGCAACCAGATATCGACCTCGTCGAAAATAGCGCGGATATCCGCACTGCCGTCCTGCAACTCGTCCATTCCGACCGTGATCTGCGCCAACGGCATAATCCATTCGCTCTGGTCGTTGCCGATGGTTACATCGCCGGATTCGATCTTGTTCAGATCATACGCCTTGTCGCAACCGACGCAGAGCGAAAAAATACATAACAGGGATAAAAAATTTTTCATAGGCAGATTTTGCTCAATAAAACGGCCCAAAGGTATAATGTTTTCGACAAATAATCAAAATATAAATACTTTTCAACCACGAACAATCTGTTCAATCGACGACTTCTGCCGAAAAACTCCGGCTCATTCTCCGATTCAGCGCACGGCAGAGGTCTTTGTTAAAATTTTGCTACTTTTGCGACAGATGGACAACGTAAAAAAATACGGGTTAAAAGAACAGGTGGCCCTGCTGCCTCTGTCACCGGGCGTATATCAGTTTCTGGACAAGAACGGGACGATCATCTACGTCGGCAAAGCCAAAAGCTTGCGCAAGCGGGTCAGCTCGTATTTCATGCAGAACAAGGAACACAGCGCCAAGGTACAGGTACTCGTGAGGCAGATCGCTGCGATCCGGCACATCGTCGTCGATACCGAAACGGACGCCCTGCTGCTCGAAAATTCGTTAATCAAGACCCTCCAACCGCGCTACAACATCCTGCTCAAGGACGACAAGACCTATCCCTGGATCGTCGTGCGCCGCGAACCGTTCCCGCGCGTACAGTCCACCCGCGTCCTCAACCGCGACGGCTCCCAATATTTCGGTCCCTACGGCTCGGTAATGATGCAGCGCAGTATCCTGGAGTTTATCCGCGAGGTGATTCCCCTGCGAACCTGCTCGCTCAACCTTTCGCCGACGGCTATCGCCAAAGGGCGCTATTCGGTCTGCCTGCAATACCACCTGGGCAACTGCAAGGGACCTTGCGTGGGAGCGCAAAGCGAAGAAGAATACGACGCACTGGTCGATATGACGGTTTCGATTCTCAAAGGCGACCTGCGCCCCGTGCGTACCTATCTTGAAAAAGAGATGGAGGCTGCCGCCCAAAACCTGAAATTCGAAGTCGCACAACGCTACAAGACACGCCTCGACGCCCTGGACAACTATTCGAGCAAATCGGTGATCGTCAGCGCACGCATCGTGAACGTGGACGTCTTCTCCCTACTGGTGGACGACGACGTGGCCTACTGCAATTTCCTGCGCATCCGCCACGGTTCGGTCGTGGGCGTCTATACGATACGGCTCACCACGGGCATCGACACCGACCCCGCTCAAATGCTGACCCTGGCCATCCAGCACATCGCCGAAACGATCGCCGGGACGCTGGCCAAAGAGGTCATCGTTCCCTACCTCCCCTCGGCCGCGCAACTTTTCGACGGGGTGACCTTCACCGTTCCCAAGCGGGGCGAAAAACTCGATCTGCTGGAGTTCTCGCTCAAGAGTGCCCGTATCTACCGCGCCGAACAGCTCAAGAACCTCGAGATCAAGAATCCCGAACGGCATACCGAACGGCTGATGGCCGCCATGCAAAAGGAGCTGCACTTGGACCGTCCGCCCCGCCACATCGAATGTTTCGACAACTCCAACCTACAGGGGACCAACCCGGTAGCTTCATGCGTGGTATTCCGGGACGGCAAGCCTTCACGCAAGGAGTACCGCCATTTCAACATCAAAACCGTCATCGGTGCAGACGACTTCGCCTCGATGCGCGAGATCGTCTTCCGCCGTTACAGCCGCCTGATCGCCGAAGGAGCCGAACTGCCCGACCTGATTATCGTGGACGGCGGCAAAGGACAGCTCTCCAGCGCCTATGCCGTGCTGTGCGAACTGGGAATCGAAAAACAAGTCCCCATCGTAGGCCTGGCCAAGCGGATCGAAGAGATCTTCTTCCCCGGGGACCCGATGCCCTACTACTTGAGCCGTACGGGTGAACCGCTCAAAGTGGTGTGTCACATCCGCGACGAAGCCCATCGCTTCGGCATCACCTTCCACCGGCAGAAGCGAAGCAAAGGTTTCATTCACAGTGAACTGGAAAATATCGAAGGAGTCGGCCCGAAGACCATAGAGCTCCTGTTGCGCCATTTCCGTACGGTGGAGAAAATCCGCACGGCCCCCGCCGAAGAACTCTCGGCCCTCATCGGACCGGCCAAGGCCGCCAGACTCCTCGTCCACTTCGGCAGACAGTAAGGACGCAGAAAAATGCGAAAAAAATTTGGAGTTCCTCGATAAATCATTACTTTTGCAGAGCAAATCACCGATTTAGCAGCCCGGATGGCGGAATTGGTAGACGCGTTGGTCTCAAACACCAATGACAGCAATGTTGTGCCGGTTCGATCCCGGCTCCGGGTACTATGGAACGGAATTCGGTTTTCGACCGAAAATTTTCCGACAGCCTACTGCGATAAAGTATCCTGCGGGATACTTTATTTGTTTTTAACCGGACCGTGCGACGGGAATAACAGCCGCACGCCTCAAAAACAACTGAATTATATAAAACATAATTACCCTACCCGCTATGGACGACGGTTATTATTGCCTGTATTCAGACCCTTAATTTCTAACTTATATTAAAGAATGAAAAATGTCAAGTTTTTCAGAGGCGAAGACCTGCCTTTGGAATTGCACAAAGTGCGCGTAGTACAAAAATTGCATCTCGTTCCTATCGAACGTCGTCTTGATGCCCTGAAAGAGGGCGGCTTCAACACCTTCCGTTTACAGACGACCGATGTTTTCCTCGACATGTTAACCGACAGCGGTACCAATGCCATGAGCGACAACCAGCTCGCGGCGATGCTCCGCGCCGACGACGCCTATGCGGGTTCGCAGTCTTTCGTGCGTTTGCAGAAAGCTGTGGAAGACGTATTGGGTAAGAAATACCTGCTGCCCGTCCACCAGGGACGCGCTGCGGAGAACATCATTGCGCGTACTTTCATCAAACCCGGTCAGACGGTGCCCATGAACTACCACTTCACTACGACTCTGGCTCACATCCAGGAGAACGGCGGTAAAATCGTGGAGCTGATCTCCGACGCAGGTCTCGAACTGCACTCCGACAACCCCTTCAAGGGCAATATGGACATTGAAAAACTTGAAAAATTCATCACCGAAACGGGCGTGGAGAACATCCCGTTCATCCGCATGGAAGCCTCGACCAACCTGATCGGCGGTCAGCCCTTCTCGATGTCCAACCTGATGGACGTGCGCCGCATCGCGGACAAATACAACCTGATGCTGGTACTCGATGCCAGTCTGCTGGGTGAAAACGCCTACCTGATCCAACAGCGCGAGGATCACTGGAAAGAGAACTCGATGGCCGACATCATCAAGGCGATGACCGGACTGGCCGATCTGGTTTACTTCTCGGCCCGCAAACTCAGCTCCTCGCGCGGCGGCGGCATCTGCACCAACCGCAGGGAACTTTACAATAAAATGGAAGCCATGATTCCTCTGTTCGAAGGCTTCCTCACCTACGGCGGTATTTCGGTCCGTGAAATCGAAGCCATGGCCGTAGGCCTCTACGAAACACAGGACGAAACCGTCATCTGCCAGAGCATCGACACCATCCGCTACCTGGTGAACACGCTCGATGCGAAAGGCATTCCCGTCGTGACTCCGGCCGGCGTCCTGGGCGGACACCTGGACGCCATGAAATTCTGCGAGCATATCCCGCAGGAGGAGTACCCCGCCGGAGCACTGGCCGCAGCCCTCTACCTCTGCTCGGGCGTACGCGGTATGGAGCGCGGTACGGTATCGAGCGTCCGCGACGAGAACGGCAAAGAGATCCTGGCCGACGTCGAGCTGGTACGCCTCGCCTGCCCGCGCCGCGTATTCACGCTTTCCCAGATCAAATACGTCATCGACCGTCTGGAGTGGCTCTACGAGAACCGTCACCTGATCGGCGGTCTGCGCTTCACCTACGAGCCGCCCGTGCTCCGTTTCTTCATGGGCGGTCTGGAACCGACCACCGACTGGCCGGCACGCCTGATGGAGAAATTCCGCAAGGATTTCGGAGACAGCTTGTAGGAAAAGCCTCCCCTACCGATAAACAAGTGTTTGCAGCACGGCATCCGAGCCCGCTGCAAACACTTGTTTTATACCTCCGGCAAATCACTTCGCCCGCACCGCCTGCGCACGCCGTTCCAAAATGGCCGGCGTGTTCTTCAACGCCCACTCCACCAGACTGTTCAGATACGGCATCAGATCGCCCCCGGAATCGGTCAAACGATACTCGACACGGGGCGGCACTTCGGGATAGACCTCTCTGTGGACCAGCCCGTCCGCTTCGAGCGAACGCAGGGTGACGGTCAGCATCCGCTGCGAAATATCCCCGAGCGAACGTTGAATGTCGTTGAAACGCATCGTCCCGTTCGAATACAACGTCGTCAGCACCAGCAGCGACCACTTGTCACCGAGGCGGCTCAAGATATCCCGAATCGGGCAAATTCCCTCGTGTAAAAAAGTTTTCATTATTTTGCGGTTTTATCTCGTTGTCGTTCAACATCGGTTACCTTTTTGTAACTCGCTTACCAAAAAATCACCTCTTGCAGAACCCGATTACTTATTTTATGTTTGCACTACAAAAATAACTAACATATCATTAATAACTATAAAAAACTCAAAAATTATGGCAAAGAAAGTAGCTGTATTGGTCGTAAACCCCGTCAACGGATCGGGCTTGTTTCAGTATTTGGAAACCTTCTTCGAGAACGGCATTCCCTTCAGGACATTCGCGGTAGCGGATACCACGAATGTAAAAACCAACTCGGGGCTTCGCCTCCAGACGGACGATATAATCGCCTCACTCAAAGGCCATGAACACGAATACGACGCCCTCGTATTCGCCTGCGGCGACGCCATGCCCAAATTCGCGGAAAACGCAGACAAACCCTACAACGTGGATATGTTGAGCGTCATCAAAAATTTTGCGGACCAGGGAAAAACGATCGCAGGGCATTGCGCCGCAGCACTGCTCTTCGACAACCTCGGCATCGCACAGGGCAGACGGGTGGCCCTGCATCCGTTCCTCAAACCGGTCGTCAAAAGCTGTATCGGAACGGACGAAAAAGCCGTCATCGACGGCAACTTCTACACGGCACAGAACGAGAATACGATTTCCTGCCTGCTGCCCGAACTGTTGAAAGTCCTGAAATAATCCCCGAATCGTAAACATCGAACGAAGTCCCGGCTTTTCATAGGCCGGGGCTTTGCAATTTATCCGAAACTTCCGCCTCCGCTTATCGGAAATCCGACTGCACCGCGATACACAGTCCGAAAACTGCCCGTTTCCACACAACTTCCACACATTTGGGGCACGATTCCACAGTCATCGGCCACACGAATATCGCAACAACAAATTATCAATCAACATTTTGAATACAATGGCACACGATTGGATATTTCTAATTGCAAAAACCAAATTCCAATACCAATGAAGACATTCAGACTTATTCTGGCTCTCGCAGCCGTAGCGCTGACCGCAGTGTCATGCGTCGAAAAATCGGGAAAATACCAGACCCTGCTCGCCCAACGGGACTCGCTGCTCACCGTCGAGCAAAAGTACGATCAAACGCTGGAAATCCTCAATGAGATCGAAACCGGATTTCAGTCGATCCGCGAAGTCGAAGACCGCGTGATGACTCAAATAAGCGACATCGAAAACAAGCCGCTGGACAAAAAACAACAGATGGTATCGCAGATCAACCAAATCAAGGGTATCCTGCTCCAAAACAAGGAGCGAATCGCCGAACTCGAAGCACAATTCGCACAAAGCGGCCGCAAGAACGCTTCGCTGGCCGGGACGATCAAACGTCTGCAGGAAGAAATGACCCGGAAAGTCGCACAGATCGAATCGCTTCAGACCGAGCTGTCCCAAAAAAACATTGAGATCGAGGAGCTCGCCGGTACGGTCGAGGAGCTCAACAAGGACATCGCCGGATTGAACGAAGTCACTGCCAGCCAAAAAACTACGATCGAGGAACAGGATAGCCAGCTCAATGTCGTCTGGTTCTGCATCGCCGATATGAAGCAGCTCAAGGAGGCTCGCATCGTCGAAGGCAACGGACTCTTCAAAACCAAGAGCATCATGGATGGCGACTTCGACAAATCGGCATTCACATCGGCCGACCTGCGGAATCTGACCCGAATCGAAACGGGCAGCAAAAAGCCCAAGCTGCTCACCTCGCACCCCAAAGAGAGTTACACGCTCACACCGGGCGAAGACAAACTGGTAACGCTCGAAATCACCGATCCCGCAAAATTCTGGAGCATATCGAAATACCTGGTCATTCGGAAATAAACCGATTCCGCACGATCGAATACCCCTGCCCGAACTGCAGGGGTATTTTTCATCCGGGAAAGTATATCGGACCATAACCGTCGGCCCAGATAAGAAAACTCGGCAAAGCTCAAACGACGCTCGAAACGGGAGCAGTGAACGCCTGCGTACACTGCCCCGCAAGGAGGAGGAAAAGGGACTTAAATAAATTTGGGACTGCGCTCGGCTTTCACTATCTTTATCTTTGACATAATCTTAGATAGGATGCGCCTCGGAAAATTGGGAACAAATTCCCGTTTTCTCTCGGCTTTCACTATCTTTGCCCTATGATCCGATTATCGCTCATCATCGCCACTTACAACCGCTCCGCAGCGCTCGTCGAAGCGCTCCGGTCGGTCGTACGGCAGGATTTCCCGGCCGCAGAGTGGGAGTGTATCGTCGTGAACAACAATTCGCAGGATGACACGCTGGCCCGGTTCGAAGCGTTCGCAACAGAACATCCCGCAATCAACCTGCGGATCGTAACCGAAACCCGGCAGGGGCTCTCCCATGCCCGCAACCGGGGTATCGACGAAAGCCGGGGCGAATACATCGCCATCATCGACGACGACGAACGCATCAACGAACAGTTCATCTCTTCGTACGTCGCCCTCTTCGACGCCTACCCCGACGCTGCATCGGCCGGAGGCCCTATCATACCCGAATATCCTGCGGGACGCCCGGCCTGGATGTCGAGTTATACCGAACGTCCGATAGCCAATCCGATCGACCTGGGGCGAAAGATCCGCCCTTTTCCGAAAGGACGTATTCCCGGCGGCGGCAACATGGCACTGCGGCGTTCGACGGTCCAACGATACGGCGCCTTCGACCCTTCGCTGGGGCGGACCGGAGAGCAACTGATCGGAGGCGAAGAGAGCGATCTTTTTCAGCGGTTGGCAGACGCCGGAGAACGTTGTTACTATGTTCCGACAGCAATTATGTGGCATATCATTCCGCCGCGAAAGATCTCCCGGGAATACTTCGAATCATTATGTTACCAGGTCGGACGCACCCAACGCCTGCGGGCCGGAATGAGGGGGCAAACCGTGCGTCTGTTATCGGGCGAAGCCGTCAAGTGGGGTGCGACACTCCTGTTGGCTCTCGGCTTCCTGTTGCGGTTCTCCGTCCCCAAAGCCCGCTATCTGCTCCTGATGCGGAGGCAAATCACACGGGGAATATCGGGTCGAAAACCGTAAGACGCAGGCTTGGGGATCTGCCAGTGAAAATACCGGCTGCATCGCTGCAAACCGGTATCAGAAAATTTTGCTGTACAAATATGTTCTCCGGATGCAGGACTTGCCGCACAGAGCCGTACATACGTATCCGCTATTCCAGTGAAACAGGCGGCGAAACCCCAGACCATAGTTCGGACGAGTATCCGGCGGAGGAACATCTTTATTTATGTTTCCCATGCGACGGAGGCGTGCCGGGCTTATGCCCCGGTCGGGGATGTTTATGGGGCTTCGGAGCTTTTTTGTGAGGCGGATGCGGCCGTTCATGAAAATGGTGCACCGAAGGCGAATTCGGGTGACGAGGGCAACGGGAGGCACACGAGGTGACGAGCATCGCCGATAAAACAGCGACCAGAGTCCAAGCCAACATTCGTTTTGCTTTCATAATTCTACTCTCTTAAAAGTGGCACAAACAACTACCGTAATGCAATAACAAAAACAGTCGGCACGCCGATAAGAGTTTCCCTTTAGAACAGGTATTTCTCCGACCGTACTTTCTCGACCAGCTGGAAAGCGTGCTGCCACGCCTCCTCGCTGAAAGTCGTTCCGACCACTTCGATCACCTTCCCGGCGACGATGGCACCGATCGTACCGCACTGACGCAGCGTCAGCCCCTCGCATAACCCGGAGAGGAATCCGGCGGCATACAGATCGCCCGCACCCGTCGTATCGACCCGCTTGGCTGCAGCCATGATCCCCACGTGGACCACTTCGCTGCCCCGCTTGATCAAAGCCCCCTTGATACCGACCTTCACGACGGCCAGTTCGCACAGCTCCGAAAGCATCTGCAAGGCATTGAGCGGCTCGCCCTCGCCGGTGAAGGCTTTCGCTTCGTCCTCGTTAGCAAAAACGATATCGACGTAATCCTGAATGAGCGAGCGCAGAAATTCCAGGTTGGCCTCCACGACATTGAAACTCGCCAGGTCGATCGCCACCTTCAGACCGCAGGCTTTAGCCGTACGGACCGCACCGGCAATCAACTCGTGATCCTGCACCAGATAACCTTCGATATAAAGACAGTCGTAACCTTCGAAAATAGCGGACGTAACCTCTGCCGCACTCAACTCCAGCGCAGCCCCCAGGAACGTCACCATCGTCCGTTCCCCATCGGGAGAAATAAGCGACACACACCTTCCCGAGCGCTCCTTCCCCCGGAAAATAAAGGGTTCTATACCCAGGTTCTCAAGAGCCTGAATAAAGAAATCTCCCGTCTTGTCGGTTCCCACCTTGCCGATAAAGCCCACGTCGCAACCCAACCGGGCCATCGCCCGGATCGTATTCCCGGCCGATCCGCCGAGCGAGAGCGAGTAAGGCAGACCGGCGACCGATTTCGAAATCTCGGTCTGCAAGGCCGCATCCACCAGGCTCATCGAACCTTTCGGCAAATTGAACGTATCGAGTACTTTGTCGGTCTTCAGATTGACCAACATGTCTGTCAGAGCGTTTCCTATTCCTATTACGCGTTTCATGAAGTCAGTATTGTTCGAAAATAATGTCAGATAGAGAGGATGCGCACCAGATCCACCGCTCCACGGTCGATAGTCCGGTCGTGGCTGACGGCACGCGAGAAGGGGACATAGACGATCTGCCCGTTGCTCAGACCGATCATCACGTTGCGCTGCCCCTCCATGAGCGCTTCGATGGAGGCTTCG
>ULNS01039235.1_pt1 | contig 10821 bp, 8 predicted proteins | sample 1951981 | NCBI WGS metagenome assembly ULNS01 (sample SAMEA4835583, study PRJEB28245) | human gut metagenome | biome: gut microbiome; material: fecal sample | place: Denmark | collected 2008
CGTTGCTCGCTAACTTTTAGCGGACAGCAATAACAAATAATACGGAAAATGGTTGAAAAATTGGCCTGGTGACGGGTCAAGCATATGCTATATGCTTGATTTATAGGCTAGTCCAAAAATTGACCACTAACGGCATTTCACGACAGTCCCTAAATAACCACTAAACATTAAATGAATTACATCATTTTAGATAAATAAATTTCAAATAATTTGATGTAGATTTTATCTAACAAGATGATGATTGATATGTATAAAAAATAATTTTGCAGTTTGTATCCTTTAGACATCATTTCCTTGATTGAAGGCAAGTTGTGTTGATAAGAACGTGTATTGTGAGCACAACGATTACGTTCCTTATAGACATAGTCCGTAAACAATTCTTGCAATACCAATCCACAAGTAGCTCGCCTTTCCGATTCTGAGATATTGTCTTTTTTCGTAAATAACTGCTTCTCGTTCATAATCCAACGCTTACACACATTTGCAACAAGCACTTTATATTCACCATAGCTCTTCTTAAAATTTTGCGCCAACAAACTATTTTCAAATACTAGTTGAATAGATACTTTCCAGTCATCAAGTATTCCATCTTTAATGGCGTCAGTAACAGTAAACGACTCGTCGAGTTTTTTTATTTCGTTCAAAAGATCGTTGTACACCATACATTTGTCATCGTAACTAGAACACTCGCCATATGGCTTGCGTTCATATCGTTCGTAGCGGTACTCATAGTCTCTGCAGGCCATTTCCCAACATATACATTTTAACTTTTGTTCTTGAGCTCCGGTTAATCGTAAAAAGAGAGAATGGAGTAGATAGTCACAGATTGGGTATGTCTCAATACCGCCATTAGTGGCATCAAGAGATCTAAATGCATCTTTTATTATTTCCGTTTCAGACTTCAGAATAAACGGTATATGGTTAGCGGGCTGGATGTATGACATAACGATTGAATATAGTTATAGATTGTTCGACACGGGCACGCATATATTTCAATAATGAAGGAGAGGCTTTGTGACCATCGCTCCGTTTGAAAAAGGATATTTTATTTTGAAGTTCCCTCATTAGAGCTTCTTTACGAGCAAGATCTATATTGTTTCCTTCTATTACGGTATTGTACACAAGACCAAACATATAAACATCAGAATCAATGATAGACCTGAAATGTAATTGATTATATCCAAGTTCGTTTAAAGTCTCATTTAATAGAGTAATTCTGGGAGCGAAATTTTTGTCAGGAAATATCGTTGAAAATTGAACAAACATATCACTATTTTTATCATTGACAACTGCATATATATATTCCTCATAGTATTTTTCCATTTTAGGCTTATATCCCTGCGCAAGTCGGTTGCTTCTTCCATCTTTTTTATATTGTGATAGAATTGCTATTGTCCTAACAAAATCGTATGCTTGATTTTTCCCAACCAATTCAATTTTTAGATTTCTGCAGCATTCTGGATTGAAGAAACTTTGTAGTTCTGATTTAAGGAAATAGAGTGATTGACGACTTTCAATTGGATTTAAAGGAGTTCCTAAAATATTTATGTTACGGAATACGGAAGAATAAAATTCATGTTGCTCCGCTTCATTATCTGCATTAGGGATAATGAATGAAAATGGAAGATATTTGTTTTCAAAGAAGTCTTCGGTTACTTCGTAGTCTACAGAATTATACTGTTGGGGAGTTATAGCATTTCGTACATTGCGTTCTATAGGACCTCTATCAGCAAACATACGTAATGACCAGTTAATGTATTCGACATCTGGTTCATCAACATCTTCCTCCGCAGCACCATCCGCCATATTTACCTCATCACCATTACGTTGAAAAGCATCTTTTTTGGGGTAAACTCCAAAATAAGCCAATAAAATACTAGATAAACGTTGTTGCCCATCTAATATTAAATTATGATTCATCCCATCCTTATTGCATACTCCAATTGTCACAGGAGGTACAAAAATTTCCTCATTCAACCCTCTCACAAATTCTTTCACTTGTTCTTCTGACCAAACAAAGCTTCGCTGATAAGGAGGTAACTCCAAATTTTGTTTCAATAGTAATTCAATCCAATGCTTTAGAGAGTATTCTCCGTAGTAAACTTTCTTATCCATTTAGTTCTTTACTTATTGGTTATATTATATCTTTATATATTGATTATTCAAATCGTCCAAGTTTATTATTTGTTGGCAATAAATGACTATATCACATTAAATGTACCTTCTGGAGCGTTTTCAAATGTACCACTTCGGATATGGTCGCTTTCGGTTCGGCAAAGTTATTATTATTTTTGATTCTTCCTTCTCATTGAGTCACCTTTGAGTTCAATCCGAACCGCGTTAGCGGTGAGGCGATCCATGATGGTGTCAGCCAAGGTTGGTTCATTGATGTAGTCATACCATTTTGAGACAGGAAGCTGTGATGTCACAATCACTGATTTCCTCTGATAGCAGTCCTCAAGTATCTGCAGCAGGGCCAGACGCGAGTTGTTGTCGAGTGGTTGCAGTCCGAAGTCATCAAAGATGACGAGGTCATTTCTCTCGATATGATTGATGACCTTTAGAAGACTTCCGTCAAGTTTGGCGAGCGCTATCCGCTCGACGAACTTGTTCATGGAAAAGTATTCCACTCTGTGTCCCATGAAGCATGCCTGCCTTCCGACAGCACATGCCAAGGAAAGACTTTCCGCATCCTGTCTTGCCGTCAATGAGTAGATTCTCCGCCCTGTCAATGAAGGTGCAGTCCATAAGCTTGAGCAGCATCTCCTTGTTCAGGTTCCTCTCCTCCGAGCAGATGACATCTTCCATAACGGCGTTATAGCGCAGTTTGCTGGTCTTCAGGTACATCTCAGTCCGCTTGCGGTTCCGGTACTGCTGTTCGGCTTCGGCAAGCCTTGCCATGAATGTGTCCAAAGTTGGCCATTGGTTTACGGGCATGCCCTGAAGGGCCTTGTAACATTCTGCCATACCCTTGAGTTTGAGTCCCTCCAACTGGAGGATTGTTTCTTGTGTGTTCATTAGTTTGTATTTATTTGCGTGCCAGCGTGGATATCCTATTGATATGCAGACGACCCTCTTACGTTGTCATTCTTCGGTATGTATGACATCATATCCGATTGTGCCGGAGGCGTGTCATCAAGATTGTTCCTAAGTATTGCTTCGATGCGTTTATATGTAGAGGCCGTCTTTGGCTCTATTCTTCTGCAGGCCGCCTCAAGACGTTCCGCCACGTATCTTCCGGCCAGACGAAGGACACCTTGGCAGGAACGGTAGGCCTGCTGTACAAACAATGCGGACTTAAGGATACAATCAATGGATTCTCGCGTATGAGGGCCCACTTGACTGGCCTTTGACAGCAGATAGGCGGCATTTATTTCCTTTGAACGCTTGTATGCTATATGCTTCTCAGGCATGTGCGATTCAACTGTCGTGTATCCGTCGGAGTGCTTCCTGTCATGAGCTGCGATTCTGTCTAGACCAATCCAGACTTCCACCTTCTCCGCATCGTATATAACCTTGGATTTCTTGCCTATATGCTGATAGGGTACGCTGTAGAAGTGGTTCTTGTCGACTTGGAAGTGATAGGTGGAGTTGATGGTGATTTCCTTGGTATACTTCAGGAGGAATGGCTTTGGAGGCAACGGTAGCATATGGGAACGTTCCTCTCGTTCATACTGTTCTCTGCGGCTGTATGTCTTATTCCTGCGGATCCTGTTGTTGAACATATCGTTCAATTCATCTAACTTGCAGTTGAGTTCATCATAGGAGAAGAATGTGTCACGACAGATACTGCTGTAGTAGTACCTGTATGTCTGGTTGACAAGGCTTTCGGCTGGACCTTTGTTCCGTGGCTTTTTGGAGCGGCATTCATCTAGTTCGGTTCCGTTGTGAAGACACCACTGGCTGGCGGCTTCATTCAAGGCCGGCACGTAACGGTCTGTATTCTTTATCCACTGCCACATGTTGTCCGTCTTTGAGATCTCTGCCACACCGCCGAAGTATCTGACGGCCCTTGAAAGCGCTTGGAAGAGATATTCCATCTTTGTGCTTGGCAATGCGGTCACATAACTGAGCATCGAGTATGGAAGGACACACACCAGTACAATCGCCCTTATCGCCTCCCCGGTATCTTTATCGACTATCCACAGATTGTCACCGGCGAAGTCAAACTGCATCTCACGGCCTGGCTCGTATGCATTATGGTACTTGTAGTCGTGGTTCTTTTCGTATTCCTGGATGATTGCCTTGAACTGTGTATATCCGTAAGGGTTGTCCGCGCTCCTAAGATATTCCTCGTACAGGACCTCATAGGTCATGTGCTTGCGCATCATGTCCTTTGCGTAGACTTCAATGTTCTCCTGCATAAAGGCATACCTGTCAGCGTCCCGGCCACGGTGGCCGTCGCCTTTTTGCATGATTGCCTGCAGCTCAGCATCGTTCAAGGAAAGGAGATCAGCCATACTCCTTCCGGTAGCTTCAGCGCGGTCTCGATAGTTCCTTAAAGATGTGCGGCTGAGTTGCAGCTTTCGTTCCATCTCTCGTAGTGATGTCCCGCGTGAGAGTTCGCGGATGATTACCTGATGTCTGTCATAGTCGCTTTTACGTTTGCCATAACCCTGTGGTATTCTTATTACCACAAAGTTACATTGTCAAACCGTTTGCGACCATTCCAAAGGTCTGCCCCAACCATGCTGGCACTGGTTAACTGGGGCGGGTACATTTGATTCCGCTACAGGCGGTACATTTAAAGTGCTGCAATCAGGTTGTTGATGCTCACAGGAAACCCTCCGTTTTGCCGCGCCGCTTCCTTTCGAATCTTGGCCTGCCAGTAATAGAAGTGGCTTTCATTCATTCCGATCTGCCCGCAGAAGGCCCTGGCGGACATGTTGCTCTCAAGGAAGGCCTGATACTTCGGCCTAAATGTGTCTATAGTTTCCATACGATTCTTTTTTATGAGCCGCAAAGTTACTCCGGAGGAGTTATGAGGAAAAGACGGGGTCTACCGAATGCTTACTTCCATATTATCAGGTATTGTCCCATTTATTCAATTACCAAAATCGAGGGTCAGTACTAATATCATCCCCCGAAAAATCAAATTGAGTGTCTTGTATCCTACCGACATATCCAACACTTCGTTTTTCTTGAAATTTTGGATATCGTTGTAAATCATCTGCATATATGCTTACATATACAGACGTATCAAATAATTCACGAACTCCATCTACTAACCATTTCCATAATGATTGAGTATAGTGATTCTTAAGCTCTTTACTAAATTCAGTCTTAACTATCCATGCGCATCTGTTGTCAAGCGATTGATTTAATATGCCTCCATGGAATGAGCAAATTTTAGAGAGCTTAGCAGTCATTATCTCTTCTGTCATAGGAGTATTACCACCGTTTATAAATACGAGTGTTTTCATCTTGTATAAATTGTGTCTAATATCTATAACTCTATAAAATCATAATAGAATCATTTCTTGCTTTTCTTAACTATAGTATTTTGTTTGGACAAACCAGTTTCAATACCACTACTACATTTACAATCTGTTAGCAATACTAAGGTATGATGTAAATCTGTGTATTCTTTTTTCAAATTATCGAAATTAGAACGATTACCACCTTTTTTATGAACATCAAATATCCAAAACACAGACAAGCAAGCACCTGTCGCATTAGTGTATTGTATGAACTTTCTTTTATATTCTTGACGTTCTTTTTTATTTTTAAGTTCTTTATTGTGAAGCAGTTTAAGCTCTACCAGAATAGGATTACACAATCCGTATCTAATGAGAAGGTCTGTACGCTTATTATCTTGTAGAGCAACCTCCCGATCTACACGCACAGCCTCTAATCCCATTTGGCAGCATTTATTGATGATGGTATTTTTCAACTCTCTCTGAATAAAATCTTCACTTAAAGCATCAGGACGAACTAATGTGTAAATACCTTGGTCTTGTATCTCTTTTTGAACTTCGGAGTGTATCTTTGTAAAATAGCGTTTTAAATCACCATCATTCCTGATGTTTAAATAGGATTCTTCAGCACATTTGTTGTATTGTTTAACAGCTCTACCGATGGTAATCTTTGCATTTATCAAAAATAGCATTTCTGCATTATTCATTATACTGGTAGCGAGATAACTTACACTTTTCGCATTATAAGCCTCTACCTTTTTTCTTAATGCAGAAATGTAATCAATATTATTTACATTGACAAAGAAAAGGTATATCTGGTTAAGAAGATAACGTGAGTATTCCAACGTATCAGTGTTTTGACATAATGCCAATCCAAAATCGAACAATTCCAGCATTTGATTAGCCAGTGTTTCATCATCTTTTATACTCATGAAACATCTGAACATATAAGGATTTGGGCTTATTATTTCGGACTCCTCGTATGAAATCGCACGAGCATGTCCTGTGTCATTATGGAAGGTCTTTATAATATGCTCTCTAAAATACTCAATCCTCCATTTTATAGCAACAGCATCTTTAAATCTCTCAATCATTATGGAGTTACACTGCATCTTTATGCTTGTAATACTATCATCCTCGAGTACTTCAAACAAGTCTCGGTACTTGTTTATATCCCAGTATTTGCATTCTGATATGACATCCAACGCTTTGGAAGCAGCAATGTAGTAATCTAGATTTTGATTAGCTTTATATTGTTCTATGTAATCTTCCAGTTTATAGAACAGTGCTTCAATTCCATAATCGGTAATACAGGAGCATATATCATCGGAGCTAATCTCCATAAAATCATCATCTCTTGACGTCCACCATTCTACAAGTTGTTTTTTCTCATCATTGCTAATACCACCAATAATAGACTTATATATTTCTTTTATTTCGCGGGCATCATGGTTTCTTGTAACACAAATGTTTGGCAATGTCTTTGCCAAAATAAGCCTATAATCATTTAACAAATCCTCCCTTTGAAAAAGATATAAAATCTTTACAAAACAAGGAATTTTAGGTAAAGACATGCTCAAAGCAAAAGAATTATGTGCAGTTCTTTTTATTGTAATTCTGTCTAAATCAAGGTCTTTAAAGAACCTGTTTATGACATCGATTAAAGGTTTGGGATCTTGTTTACGTACAAATTTAATATTATTAGATAGTTCATATACAGCATCATATTTGTCATAATCTGATAGATTCGTATCCAAGAGACTTTCATAAGCTCTTATTAAGTGCCGCTCGCACAAACTCACTTTATAATCCTCTAATTTTTGTGATTCCTTATCCCAACGCTCAAATGTGTCTGCATAACGTGCTATGTACTTAGCTATGGAAGTCCTTTTATCTGCATCGTTTCTAATTTTGTTAATGAGTGTGGTGAGAATATTATCTATATACCAAGTTCCTATCTCCTTTTCGCTCAACAAAATATCCATTGACGATATAAGTTCAAAATCAATAAACTTTGTATCGAAACGTAGGAATAAATCTTCTAAATCCCATATTCTATCAAAGCATGCAATAAACAATGCGCCTGTTGTCTTTTCAAGCAATATTTGCCTAATAGCTCCATATATATCACTAAAGGTAATATAAGTACGATTGGATATAAGACCTGCCATTATTCTTGTAATTAGTTGTTTGCTACCTGTGTCTCTATTCCAAACAATATCAAATTGTTTATTTAAATACAATTCATAACAAACGACTAGCGCACCCTTTTTGTTAAAAAATTCATACAGCTTATCATTTTCTATGATGCAATTATAAGCATAAGCCATTGTAGGTATATCTTCTATACTTAATACAGCATTTATTGCATGTGGATTGCCTGCATAACAATCATTTAACCAACAATCAACAACATTCTTCTCTACAATTTTATCATAACCGGTTACTTCACAATATTTTTCTTTTAATTCTTGGGTAAACCCACCATATGATTTTGATAATTGTATAAGTTCGTCTTTACATCTAAGAGCATGATACAAGTTCAAAGCAGCAAATCTCTTTTCGTTATTATCATTTGCCATTAAAGCATTTGCTGCATTAACCCAATACTCCAATACACATTTGCTCAGTTTGCATTCTTTGACAATCGCGTCAAGAACGACATAAATATTGAATAATTGAATCTTATTGAGGTAGTCGAATGGTAATAACATCTGAGCATCACAATTTACCGTATAACACTCCTGCAATAATTCAGAAATCGAACCTCTCCACATAATATATGTAGGTATTCGTTGGTAGTGTTCAAAAATTATTGAGAATAAATCTTCTTTCTGCTGAAGTGAAAGTACAGATGAATCAACGTACTTCAAAAGATTATCAAATGATTCATTATTAAGATTTGATTCGTATGATACAATGAGCCTAAACACATTAATAAAAGTCTGGGCACTATCTTCTGAATACGATATGTGAGGAATTACATCATACCAGTTAGGATAGATATGTCTCAAATCTTTATGTACAGCAACATCATAAAGTACACTCTCTATATTGTCCTGTCTACATAACTCCTTTGCTGCAAGATATTCTTGTAGCTCTGTATTTTCAAAACATAGCATACCATTTGTATCCTTCAATATTCGACTCTCTAAAAACAGCAAATCAAAATTGGCAATGAGCATCTGCGTCATATTGCCTTTTATGCCATCTAAAATCGTGTATAGGTCATCTTTTGAGATTTGGTCTCTTCGACTTATCTCCATAACGAATGCGACTTTCTCCAATGTTCTTTGCACCAATATCTTATTACTCTCATTGTATTCAATCCCTGCACGAGATTTTATTGCAGCCTGTATTGAACGAGCAATAATATACTCAAAAAGTTCTCCAATATTCAAGCCACCACCTTTTTGTTCGTCACACTCCAATAAAAAAGTCAAATATCTGGGGATAGTGACAAGTGTTCTTAATTTTGGGCTTTTGTTTATACTCTCTATTGTTTTCTCAGAGCACTTGCTATTAACCACATTCATTGCTTCTCTCTCGTCCAATCTACATATTTCTACAAATCGCAAATTCCTGCAATTAGAAAAATGCTTTGCATAAGATGCCACATAGTGCTTTCGACACGTGAATAGTATCTTGATACCCTGATTTGCTTCTTTATATTGTTTTATCGTTTGTAGTATATCATAGAACGAGCTCCCTTCAACTTCATCCAAAGCATCTATAATGCAATACTCCTTTTCTGTTGGAATAGCCGTAGGGTTAAACTCAGAAGCGGTACAATGGTACAATTTTTCAGAAACACTTTTCTTTATTTCTTCAACGAGTCTGCTTTTACCTATGCCAGGCTCACCTACGATACAAGCAAAGCTTTCTTCAAGTATGTTTTCTATTGACAAATATTCCGCAACATCAAAGAAAGAATGCGGTCTTTTATTCTCTAACAGATTGTCAATATTTTGATATTTCACAATCTGTGGCGTGATATAGTTCAATATCTTTTTATCTTCCATAATATCCAATCCTAGTTATTATACAAAGGTAATCCTTTTGATTGAGTTAACACAACTATTTTATGATAAAAATGAAGTAATACGCAATTTTTATGGCAAATAGTCTTACTTATATAGTGGTTGATTGAATTATATTTAGTATTTTTGCAATGTATGGAGAAATAATAAACCAAAATGGAAGAGACGAAAGATATAAATCGAATCAAAGTTGTTCTTGTTGAAAAGAAGCGAACCAACAAATGGCTGGCAGAACAATTGGGCAAGGATCCGGCAACAGTGTCTAAATGGTGCACGAACACTTCGCAACCGGGATTGGAAACACTGTTGCAGATTGCCGGTGTTCTTGATGTTGATGTGAAAGATTTACTTCATTCAACAAAAGAGGATGCTATGTATATTAAAGTTCCAACCAATCTAACGATGTAACATAAAGACATTATGCCAAAAAACAAGAATGCCGAATATAGCCGAATATAGGTTTATGGTCTTAGACCGATGCTTTAGCGATTTTCGTCATAAATACAATATCGAAGAACTATTGGAAAAAGTCAACGATAAACTTTATGACGCGAATGGTTGTGCATCTATGATATGGGAACGCCAGTTACGTGACGATTTTAACGCTATTCGTAAGGTGCTCCCTCACGACATATACCTTGAAGCTATTCCTTATGATGGCAATAAATGTTACTATCGGTATTCTGGGCCAGGTTTCTATATATAATATAAGAATGAACTTTCTGTAGCAGAGGTACAAAATCTCCGTTCTACCATCGAAATGCTGAACATAGACTATAGGCTTTTCAGAATGGTATATACCATAGCAGGGGTCAATCCACCCTGAATGCGCATGTCGGCACCTCCGACTGTTCTAACCTCTATGCTCATTCAGTTCTCGCCAGAGGCATCTGCCTTGGGCCTCCCTTTTGATGAAGATTCGGAAATGTGAGACGGGATTGTTGTCGGCAGACCACCTCCTGCTACAGGAAGGAACCCTTCCGGAACTTCCTGTTTACTGTATTTGCGTTTCCACCAGAAGTACTGGTGATCTGGAATACCTTTTTCTTTCAAAAGGTTCTTGACGGGTATACCCTTCTCGCAGCTCTCCGTCTGAATTTCTTCGATCTGTTCTCGTGTAAGCATATTCTCAGTTTGTGTAAGTGCGACAAAGTTATGTCTCACTTACACCAATTGAAATATGTAGGGACTGTCGTGAAATGCCTAAAAAGTTTTCGACTTTCCTAACGAGCTGATTGATAAAGTGATAGAAATTTCGTAACTTTGAAAAAGGGAAAAAGATTCCCCCAACCACCGAGAAAAGTGAGAAATTGGGGGAATCGCAAAAATAATCTGTATGTCAAAGGTACGAAATTTTTCTGAAA
>ULNS01009966.1_pt1 | contig 10264 bp, 9 predicted proteins | sample 1951981 | NCBI WGS metagenome assembly ULNS01 (sample SAMEA4835583, study PRJEB28245) | human gut metagenome | biome: gut microbiome; material: fecal sample | place: Denmark | collected 2008
TTATAGGGTACGCCCTAAAACTATGCGCTTACGTTTCAAATAGACACCTCTACAGATTTATGCTAGAATATTTTTTGTATAACTTCATAGAAAGAAGCGGATGCGTTCTTTTGATGCCCTCTAGTTTTACGAAAGAGGGTGATGCCCATGAACACAATGGAAGTTTTAACTTTGTTGCTGGTAATTTTTGCGGCACTATCTTACATAGATAATCATAACAAAAAGAAATAGCATCCCGCCCTGAGAAAGTTGGATGCTATTTCTTAAATACATTTAAATTACTGAGGGCAATCGGATAACGCATCCGATAACCTTTCTGAGATGATTATACAATAAGAGGCTTGAGAAATCAAGTCTCTTATTTTTTACTTTAACAGTAAGTTCCCTGTTTATCACTTTTATACAGTCGTTAAAAGCCCCTGCTCCTTCATGCTGTAATAGGCATATCCGTAACTGTCACCATTTTCTTTTCTTCCAATAATGATGTGGTCAAGAAGTTCTATTCCTATAAGCCTTCCAGCTTCAAATAATCGCTTTGTAGTGCTTATGTCTTCTTTTGAAACAGATACTTCTCCTGATGGGTGGTTATGAACTACAATAAATGTTCCTGCTCCACAAAGAAGATTTCTAATCATAATCTTCCTTGTATGTAAAAGACAGGCATTAACTGTTCCATGCCCCACTTCAAATATGCCAAGAATCCTGCATTTTGTATCTAATGATAAAAGATAGACATATTCCTCTGCGGCCGTGTGAAGTTCAAACAAATCACAAATCATACTTGCGATTTTTTCTGCACAGTCTAAGTGCTTATTTTCTGTTTTATAATTATACGCTTTTTCTTTTACAAGTTCTGTAAGGTTATTCTCTCTGTTTATTTTCGTGCTATAAGTTATTATCCTCATCACAATCCTCCTCGTCTTCTGCATAGCCGTATTCTGGTGAAAAGAAAAATATGATGTCATCATCTTCTTCATCATATAACTTTCTTTTTTCCATCTCACAGTCATCATCTAAATTTTCGTCTTCTTCATAGTCATCATCATAATCTTTGTCAAAATTTTCACACATAATCTTTACTCCTTTGTAAAAAAATAAGGAGAATGTAACTTACACTCCCCTTATTTTTTATAGCTTTCTGATGTTGTTTCTTTTATTTACTTTTTCTTTAGCTCTGATTTTGTATCACATTCTTTGGAACTTTCTTTTGCTTCCTTTGTCTTTGTACCTGATATAAATTCAAAGCTATATCAGATTCATTAAAATCTGTCCGAAAAAGTGTCTTAATTTATGAGACCATTATAGTATTTGCAGCCTTGACATACATAGACAATAAACATAACCGCAAATAAACGGAAAGGCTATCCTCTACGCCAATAGGGGATAGCCTTTAATCCGTTTGATTTTTAAACTGATTATTTGTTTCCGATCGGCTGGATGCCTGTATTACATGGCTGAAGGAATATCCAGAGCATCTGAACCAATGCCTGCAGAAACGCGCCGGAATAAAGGAGCATCTGGATACATTGCGTAAGCAGGAAGAAGCAGGCGAAAGCCAGAAACAGATTCTGGAACAAAAGCGTATCTGGAGGGGGAAATGTTACGAGGCAGAATTTGCCCTTGCTTATGTCAGGTTTCCAGAAGAAATGCAGACGGACGTAAACAGTATTTGCGAATATCTGGAGGCTGATACGAAATCGCTTGGAAAGCAAAATGTAATTACGAGTCTGAATCAGATTTATTTCGAAAACCGGGGCTTTTTAAATGAGTATCAGGTGATGCAGGGGGAATTATTTAAAGAACTGGATGAAAACCGGCCATTGGGAGAAGCCGAGGCTGTCCGTCAGGATTTCACAGCGCGTTATCAGGGAATAAAGCTTCCGTTTTCACGGCTTTTGGCACATTTGGAAGAAGATATCGCACAGTTACAGGATCTGATTAAAGCGGGGGACCGTGAGTTGTTTGAAGATATTCTGGCCAATACGGTCAGTCGTAAAATCCGCGGCAAAATTAATGCTTCCAATGCATGGGTAGAAAAGATGAATGCACTGATGGGCAGCATGAATACATCGAGTGGCTTAAAGCTGAGCCTTCGCTGGCGCAGCAAGACGGCAGAGAGTGAAAACCAGCTGGATACAAAAGAACTGGTAGAACTGTTAAAGAAGGATTACCGGTTAATGAGTGAAGAAGAGGCAGCACGCCTGTCCACACATTTTCGCTCAAAAGTCGAAGAAGCAAGAAGGAGAGCCTCGGACAGTGGCGGTATGATTTCGTTTTACCAGGTTATGAAAGAGACGTTGGATTATCGTAAGTGGTTTGAATTTCAACTGTTTTCCCAGAAAAAGGGAGAGCGTGTTAAGGAGCTTACCAACAGTGTGTTTGGAACCTTCAGTGGCGGAGAAAAAGCGATGTCTATGTATGTACCGCTGTTTTCCGCAGTTGTTGCAAAATATCAGGGAGGACGTGCAGATGCACCGCGTCTGGTTTCGCTGGATGAGGCATTTGCTGGCGTTGATAACCGTAACATCCGTGACATGTTCCGTCTCATGACAGAGTTTTCCTTTGATTTTATTATCAATTCACAGGTACTTTGGGGAGATTGTGATACATTGGACGCGGTTGCCATCTACCAGTTAATACGACCGGAAAATGCAAAATTTGTGACAGTGATGCCTTATGTGTGGAATGGGCATTCCAGAGAACTTATGGAAAGTGAAGAGGCTGTAGAACAACGGAGGACAGAGATTGAACAGTCAGCAGGAGAATAATTGTATCGCCTATTTTAAATCCAATCCCGTGTGGAACAGAGTTTTTCGTGGATTTTGGGAAAAGTACCGGTCTTATGGATCTTTTTCAGGAAAAGTTGTGTTACAAAAAATTACAGCGGAGGAAGTCGAAGGACTTGAGGGATTTTTTGCAAAGAGTTACCATGGGAAAAAGAGTGTGACGGTATCAGCGGAGCGTTTTTCCCAGGCATTGTTAAGCAGCAGGTTTTCTAATATGACACCAGAGCATTTGCTGGAGTTATATTTTCGGGAAAAACTGGTAGGTAAAAAAGAAGAACGACAGTTGGAAGAACAGAAAAAAGACCGTTTTTTACAACACTGGAAGGAAAAATATCAGGGAACACCTGTGGAAAAAGTCTTGTCAGAACTGCTGGATGTGATAAAGGCAGGTCACATAAAAAATTTAAATGAGTGGGAGCAGTCTTTGATGCTTGGTGCAGAAATCTATAATTGTTTTCCATTCAGAAAAAACGAGACAAAGTATCTTGCTGTTTTTGCAACGGAAATCACTGGAAATCCACATGCATTTGATCAAAAAGGTTCCTGGGGAACTTTTTTGTATCAGGTGATCCAGATGGAATTGCGGCAGAGAAAGGTATTCCCACAGAAATCGGAAATTTTTCCGGCATTTTTCCGGCAAAGATGTTTTCTGGCAGAGGGAATCCTTATTGATGATATATCAAATTATGTGATGTTATCGCATGTAAAGGCTCAGAAAAAGGATGGTGATTTGCATATGGGGATGGAAGGGTTCTGGCAGGAGGATGATATGGTACAGATTCCGCTTGCAGTCCTTTCAAAGTGGAACAGCATATTTTGCAAAGATAATGAAATGTATATCGTGGAAAATCCGTCCGTATTTGCAGGCCTTTTTACGTTAGATCTTCTGGCGGCATCGGGAACGGTGGTATATTATGCGGGAGATCTGGATCCGGAGGGGCTTTTGATTGCGCAGAAAATTTCTGAGTATTATGCAGGAGAATTTCATTACTGGCACATGACAGTTGAGGATTATGAAAAAAGCAAGTCGAATGAAACAATTTCCGAGAAACGGATAAAAAGTCTGGAACGCATCACGGATACAGAGTTATTTCCGGTGGCAGAAAAAATGCGCCTGGACCGGCTGGCCGGATATCAGGAAAAAATAGAAATAAAATAGAGGCTTCTGGCATAATGGTGGAAGCCCAGCACCATAAATTAATAACAACATATTGAAAAAACCACTTGTGTCCCTTAATGTATTAACTGCGAAGAAAAACACAAAAGGAGTATTCACAAGTGGCTTTATTCTGGCGATAGCGGCAGGACGTGAAGATATTAAGAGCTGGATAAAATGAGGAGCGAGCATAAAAAACTCCTTTTTCCTTATGGTATGCAGGAGATTGTTTTTTGACAAAACGCGAATTGTCAATTTGGGAAAATGGTATTGTACTCGAAAATAAGAAGGCGTATGATAAAAATATAAGACATGTTTAAAGCGGAGGAAAAGATAAGGAGGCAATTGATGAAAACAATCAAAAAAACAATTCTAAGTTTTACACTTGTATTTTTTATGATGATTTTGCCAGTCGGTGACAGTGCCGGCATGGTAACGGCACAGGCACAGACAATGGTCTATGTGACGCCAACCGGCAGTAAATACCATACCCACAAATGCGGGCGGGGAAATTTTTATCAGACGACACTTTCCAATGCATTGGCACGCGGTCTGACACCGTGCAAGAAGTGTTTTGGCTCATCGGGCGGATATTCGCAGACGCGGAAATCTTCCACGACAACCACGAAGAAGACAACGAAGAAAAAGAACACCAGACCGAAGATAAGTCCGCTGTCGATCAGCAGTACAAAGATTGTGCTTGTAAGAGGACAGAGCAGGAAACTTACGGTAAAGGGTGGTGCAGGAATCGTTTCCTGGGGCAGCAGTAATACAGCGGTGGCTGGTGTCTCCGCCGGAAAAGTGGTCGCAAAAGGAAAAGGCAAGGCAACCATTACGGTAAAGAAGGGAACGCAGAAAAAATCCTGTCAGGTGACAGTAGAAACGCCGGAACTGAATAAGACAGTAGTGGAGATGGACGTGGAAGATACGGTTTCTCTGGATCTGAAGGGATGCAGTCATGACGTGGAATGGACATCTTCTGATGACGATATATGCGAGGTAGAGGATGGCATACTGATACCATATAGCAGCGGTACGGTTACAGTCAAAGCAAAAGTACATGGTATGGTGTGGAAATGCAAGGTTGTTATCACAGACAGCACAGAGGATGACTGGAACGATGATTTGGATGATGATTCGGAAAATGCCGATGACGGATATATGGATGACGAAGTGGACGCTGCTGCATAAACCAGTTGACAGATTCCTTTCGGAAGTATAATTATAAAAAACAAAGGGCGATGTTGTTCAGACACTGCCCTTTTTTTATTCTGGGGAAAGGAGATGAGGTACGTGAGCCCCATGAGCAAGATAATTGCTCAGAGTAAGATGAAGGAGAAAAACAATGAGTGTGGGAAAGAACTTTTATGCAGCAAATGCCGTAAAAGAGTTTTATACCATATTTTCAGACGCCCTGCAAAAACTGTAATTAAAGATATTGAAAAAAGACCTTTATCAAAACTGTTGGGGGTTGGGGAACTTACAATAACAAGATATCTTGATGGACAATTACCTTCAGTTAAATATTCAAATATTTTATTTCAAGTATTACGAGATGAGCAGAAGATGAAACAATATGTTGAGTCAAATAGTAAAGAAGTTTCTGTGGTAGCTGTAAATAAGGTAAAAAGGGCAATTGAAAAATGCGAGACAGAAAAGAAATATAATAATTCTGCTGAGAAGATTGCTTTATATATTATAAGTTCCGGAAGAGAGATTACGAATCTTTTATTACAAAAAATTCTTTATTATGTAAAGGCGATAAGCAAAATATTTGAAGGTGAATCTTTTATATTGGAACCATGTGAAGCGTGGAAATTTGGACCGGTTTTTCCATCTGTTTATGAAAAATATAGAGAGTTTGGTAAACAAGAAATAAAACTCAATTTGTCGAAGGATTATATAAGTGAACTGCTTTCAGAAGAGGAAAAAACAGTTACTGATTTTGTAATGAATACATTTGGAATATATAATGCATGGTTTTTAAAAGATTTAACACATCTTGAGGAGCCATGGATTGTTGCCAGAAAAGGTCTGGCAGAGGATGATGCAAGTAGAAACCAAATGGATGAAGAAATTATTTCAAATTATTTTGCAAAAATGAATCAGATGTATGATTTAAAAACAGCTGTTGGTGTAGAAGTATATATTAACCATATGAAAAAAGAAATGTAATGATGTTTTTGAGGTAAAGGCGGATAAGTTTATGAAAAATACACGTAGTATTAGTTATATAGGGGAAAAATATTATCAATTTGATAAAAACTCTGAGAAACCTATATACAAATATGTATGTCATAAGCATTTGAGTAGAGCTGAGCGTAAGAAATTATCTGATGACAATATAGGTTGACCACATTGGGGTCTGACCCTATTAAAGGAAGCTTTTATCAAGGAGACCGCTGGAAAAATTTCCATAGATGAGGATGCTGTCAATGATTTGCGCATAGGGAGTATCCCGTTTCTTTTTCCGGTTTTTTTCTGCCGCTTCGTTTGCGATAAAAATGCCGAAATTGTACAGAATCAGGCGGGAATAGATTTCCTGTGTATTCTCAGCGGTTTTGATCTTAACAACGCGAAACTGCAAGAAATAAAGATGACTGTGGGGATACTTTGCGTTGATTGTCGGAAATGTGAGGTAATGCAAATCGACCAGATGGCGTCTTAAAGAAAACTTAAGTTGTATTCCGTAGCGGATATGTTACAATGTGGCAAAGAAAAATGTGTCAGCTCTATTGTTAAAAGGGCTGATAGGCAAAGGAGTTATTCACACATTCCGATGTAAAGGATTATAATAAAACGATCAAAAACACCGGACTTGTCAAGAAAGGGTTTAAGAAGCTTTCGACAAAAAATCCGCAGTATGATGAGAACAAGATCATGGAATTGTGGAATAAAAAATATCCGGATTTTATTGGATACAATTGCCGCATTACCGCATTTGATCTGATGAAAGACAAGATCTCGGTGAAGGCAGATGCAAAGGTAAATGCGTCGAATCTGTTTATGGATCAGGATGCGCTTAAACATGCGCCGGCAAAGAAATTTACCAGGAAGCAGAAACATGCTTTTGAGACCTTGTATTCTACGTTAAATACGTCTTATACAACGGATGTCGATACACACATCAAAAAGCAGAAGAAAGCGTGGAAGCAAAATGAGGTAAAAATCTCCGGAACGAAAGCATCTCTGATTACGGTTGTATTTCATTCCAGTTTCGGGGAAAATGAGAATGAACTATTCATCGGTCATGCCGGTGTATTGATGCCAACGAAAGACAAGAAGCTGCTTTTTGTGGAAAAGCTGTCCTTTTCCCTGCCTTATCAGGTGCTAAAGTTTGATAACCGAAAGCAGTTGAAAAATTACCTGATGGGAATGTATGATATCTCGTGGGGACAGGAAGAGGCAAAGCCGTTTATCATGGAAAATACGAAAACTGCTTTGTAATAAGGTGGGACTGCTTGAGAAGTTCTCAATAATTTCTTAAGAATTAGAGCGCAAATCTTAAAGATATCTTCCTTTTTCAAACACAGGGTGTTCATATTCCTTTGCTAATCTATTATCATCGTAAACAACGACAAAATGTTAAAACTTAGGAAGGGAAAGGATATGAAACAGATAAACAGAGCAGCAGCGCAGATCACGCTTCTGGCAGCAGCGATCCTGATGATCGGATACGGTGCGATGCGCGGGGAGACAGCCACGGTACTCTCAAAGGCAATCAAATTATGTATGGAGTGTGTTGGAATTGGATAAGAAAAAACATAAAATATCACAGTTTCTGGCGCACTTTCGGGGATGGATTCAGGCCGTGACAACGATTCTTACCAATATCCATCTGCCGAACTTCTTTAAAGGAGAGATTTACAGAGGGGATGCAAAGACCGTCTGTGTACCGGGACTGAATTGTTATTCCTGTCCGGCTGCAACCGGGGCGTGTCCGATCGGTGCCTTGCAGGCAGTCATCGGCTCATCCAAGTTTAAATTTTCGTATTATATTACAGGATTTTTAATTCTGTTAGGTGTACTGCTCGGACGATTTATCTGTGGATTTCTGTGTCCGTTCGGTTGGTTCCAGGAGCTGTTGCATAAGATACCGTTTAAGAAATTTTCAACGAAAAAGCTTAAGCCGCTTCGCTATATAAAATATGGGGTGTTGTTGATTTTTGTTATTTTACTACCCCTTCTGGTGACAAATTCACTGGGAATGGGAAATCCGTTTTTCTGTAAATATCTTTGCCCGCAGGGAGTGCTGGAGGGAGCGATTCCGCTTTCGATTGCCAATGCAAGTATCAGAGCGGCCCTTGGCAAACTGTTTACATGGAAATTCGGTATACTTATTACTTTTGTAATCCTAAGCCTTATGTTTTACCGTCCATTCTGTAAATGGATATGTCCGCTGGGCGCAATCTATGCGCTTTGCAATAAGGTATCTTTTCTGCAGATGAAGGTGGATGAGGATAAATGTGTATCCTGCGGCAAATGTGAGAGAGCCTGCAAGATGGACGTGGATGTCACCAAGCATCCGAACCATACGGAATGTATCCGCTGTGGCATGTGTATAAAGGAATGCCCGACGGAAGCAATTCACTATCAATATGGATTTGGAACAGGTAAAACAAATTTGAAAGAGAATAAAGGAGAATAAAGAATAAAATGAAGAAATTAACAGTGATGCTGCTTATTGCAGCGATGGTACTCGGAGTAAGTGCGTGCGGAAATTCTGCTAACAAGGGAAATACAGCAACAGAGTCGCAGATGTCAACGCAGGAAGCAGAAGATCTGGATGCAAAGATTAATGAATTGACACAGAAAGAGAACAGTATTCTTGAAAACCATAAGGCTTTATGGGAGAAGGTATTTAACAGCATTGACAAATCAACTGTCGAGGATGCGACAGCTACGAATTACGGAGATTTTCTGGCAAACTCTTTAGACAAAATTAAGGATAAGTTTACCGATGATGAACTCAAGTCTTTGAAGGAAGATGTTGAAGAAATCAAAAAGCTTGAGGATGAGCTTCAGCCACTTCTTGAGAAGCAGAGTGCGAATGCATCAAATAAGGATTCCGGCAAAGAGGGAGCAAGCGTATTTCCGGAGTTTAAGGCAAAGGATTTGGATGGAAATGACGTGGACAGCAGCATCATTTCAAAGAATGCGGTCACGGTTTTGAATTTTTGGTTTAATGGATGTTCTCCATGCGTACAGGAGCTTCCGGAACTGAATAAATTAAATGAGGAGCTGAAGGAAAAAGGCGGACAGGTAATTGGTATCAATACAGATTCTCTTGACGGAAATGAGGATGGAATTGCTGAAGCTAAGAGTATTTTAGAGAAGCAGGGTGCAAAATATACGAATCTTTCCCTTGATTCCAACAGTGAAGCCGGAAAATATGCAACAAGCATTATGGCCTTCCCGACTACAATCGTGCTTGACCGTAACGGAAATATTATCGGAGAGCCGATCATGGGCGGTATTGATAATGACGAGTCATATAAGCAGCTGATGAAGACGATCGATCAGATACTGGCGGCTGATAAGAACTAGATAAGTTACTGTTCACACTTAACGGTGTTACCAGCAACGATTACAGCCCATTTAAAATGCCTCTACGAGGTATTTTAAATGGGCTGTAATCACTCAATAATTAATACTATGGCGCATAGCTTGACAGCGTGGTGTCAAGCTTGCGTCTGAACAGTAACGAACAGATAGATTAAAGGGTGGTAAAATATTTTAGGAATTGATAAATTGAATTCTGTCTGATACAATTGCTCATGGGTGCTACCATAACGGTAGGCGGTTAGTCCTTCGGCAGAGGGACTGTGACCCTCTGATTACATAGAAACCCGTAAGGGAATCCAAGGAAAGGAGGGCTAAGCCATATGAGTATTGTTGACTTTATTGCAGTAGTAAGCTTCGGCTTAACCTGCTTTGGAATCGGATATTCCTTTGGTAAGGATAATAATAAGACACAAAAATAGCCGCCCACGTCTGGTAAACTAAGCGGCATTTTTGTCAAACTAATTTACTTGGGCTAACCGTCTATCGGTAGAACCCTTTCTATAATTATACTAACACTATATAACTAATATGTCAAAGAATTTATTTCGCCTGGAAAAAACATAAATAAAAGGGGTCTGACCCCATTAAAAGGTGCTGATAGGAAAATAAAATTGTTTTTGTGCGTCTGTATAAAAAGAGGCTGCCATATAAGATTTATTTCGTAAGAATGTGAAGGTTGAGGACAAGGCTGTGGTACTGGCAATACGCGTGTACAGAACGCCAGAAAGGAGATTATCCGGGAAGAAAATGAGAAGGC
>ULNS01027861.1_pt1 | contig 10002 bp, 8 predicted proteins | sample 1951981 | NCBI WGS metagenome assembly ULNS01 (sample SAMEA4835583, study PRJEB28245) | human gut metagenome | biome: gut microbiome; material: fecal sample | place: Denmark | collected 2008
CCCTGAAATTTATCCACATACAAAAATGGATGATATTCAAGTCTATTGCAATGAACGACATTTACGTTTAGATCAATATATCGATGAAGTAGAAGGTACTGAATTTGATTCTTATATGAATCAAATCTTCAAACAAATGTTAAAAACAGTAAATACTGGATTAAAAAAGACTGGAGTATTGCCTGGAAGTTTAAAAATCGATCGTGTAGCCCACGCATTATACCAATCAGCACAAAGTTGTAGTGATATCCAAGACAAAAACAGTTTATTACTAAGTAGCTATGCCTATGCAGCCAACGAACAAAACGCTAGTGGAGGCATTGTCGTAACTGCTCCAACAATGGGTAGTTGCGGTGTATTACCGAGTCTTGTATATCATTTCTATCATGATCAAAAATATTCTAAAAAGACACTTATTCAAGGTTTAAAAGTTGCCGGATTGATTGGAAATCTAATTCAAACAAACGCAACCATTTCAGGAGCTAAAGCCGGATGTCAGGCCGAAGTTGGTGCTGCCTGCTCAATGGGTGCTGCCTTTGTAGCTTATTGCCAGCTTCAAAATAATGAACAAATTGAATGTGCTGCAGAAATTGGGTTAGAACACCATCTAGGACTTACATGCGATCCAGTTGGCGGATATGTCATGATTCCTTGTATTGAAAGAAATGCAGTAGCTGCACAAAGAAGTGTGGATGCCGCAAGACTTGCCAAATATTTACGCAATGTGAAAAAGAATCGTGTAAGCTTTGATATGGTCGTTCAAACCATGAATCTAACAGGAAAGAAACTTCCAATTGAATTAAAAGAAAGTGCACTAGGTGGACTAGCCGTTGTTGTACCTGAAAAAGCATAAAGGCCTAATTCATATGAATTAGACCTTTCAGATTGTTGACAAAAGCCTATACCTTTATTTCGTAAGGACATAGGCTTTTTATTGTATATAGGCAATTTTCGAAATGAAATTGTCTTTTTTGTATATTTTGAAGGATATATTGAATTTTTTGATGGCTTTCTTCTATATTTTCCTCTCCAAAGGGACATTTTCTTCAGATTATGGCACGCAAAAATCAACCAAGCATTCTGTTGGTTTTTCTTCAAGCCTTTTAACCTTGTGAAACGTAGTCCATTGTTTTCTTTACAGTCTGCAAATACTCGTTCAATGGTTTCTTTTCTCTGTGGATAAATTTCTTTCCATTCCATAGTATGACGAATCTCATCGGCATATTCTCTAAACTCTTCCCATAGGTGACGTTCGATAACTTTTGTCATGTTCTTACTCTTTGTACATTTGTTTCTAAGAGGACAATCCTTGCAGTCTTTTGGATCCGATTTATATTGTCTGTATCCATTTCTTGTGGTAGTTGTATACATAAGGATCTTATCATTTGGACATAGATAGCAGTCGTATTCTTCATCATAGACATATTCGTATTTTTTAAAGAAGCCTTTTTTGGTCATTGGTCTTTTATATGGCATATAAGGAATCTGATCATTTTGTACAATGGCTCTGCATATTGCGGGTGTCATGTATCCGGCATCTAACGAAACATTCTTTATCAGGTATCCATATTTTCCATTGATCAATTCTTCATAGGCATCAAAAAAACTAACACTATCATGTACATTTCCAGGAACTGTTGTAACTGCCAGTACGAACGAATTCTTATCGCAGAAAGTTTGATGCGAGTACGCAAAACATTTCTCCTTCTCACCTTTATGGAAGCAGCCACTTTCTGGATCTATAGTGCTTTCTGTAATTGTTTTAGTTGAAGTTTTTTTTACTTCTTCACCCGTTTCTTCATCATGTACATATTCTGTATGCACCATTGAATCAAAGGACTCTTTACCTATACATTCTCTATCCTCGTTGATTTCAACCAAAAGATCATCTTCGTATTTCTTTTTGAGAATCTCTACTTCTTTTTTGACACTTTTTCTTTTATTGGCATTTGCCTTCTGATGCGTACTGTCTCCAAATACCGTTGTGAAATCGACAAAACCATAATCAACGGCCTGTTCTAAGATTTCCATAAAGATCTCTTCAAATATAGTTGAGTCTTTATATCTACGAATATAGTTCTGAGACCATGTAGAAAAGTTTGGAATCTTCTCATCAATACTTAATCCAAGAAACCAGCGATATGCCAAATTGACTTCTATCTCCTGACATGTCTTGCGCATAGAATTGATCCCAAACACGATATTTATGATAAGCATTTTAAAAAGAACCACAGGATCGATACTCGGTCTGCCGTGACGACTGTAAAGATGCTGAACTTTCGGATAAATAAACCGAAAATCAAGAGTCTCCTCCATCTTACGAACCAAATGATCCTGTGGTACTAATTCATCTAATGTATAGTAAATCATACAATCTAATTTTGCATTGTTTCTGTTAGTCATAGCCATTGTGATATCCTCCATAAACCCTCTATAATTATATCATTTTTGGCATAATAAATGGCAGAAACGTCGACTATTTTTGGGTTTATGAAGTACGTTTCTGCCACAGATATTCTATCAGAATTTTAAAAAGACTGTCGACAGTCACTTTGTCAACAGTCTGAAAGGCCTAATTCATATGAATTAGACCTTTTTCTCTATTTATCACGAACAAAGCACTCTAATACTTTATAGCCCTTTCGTTCTAAATCCGCTTGTAAATCATCTGGTTCAGTAGTATCACAACGAATAACTAGATTGGCAATTCCATCTTCAAAAGAATACACACCAATATGATTGATATTCACTTTGTTTTCAACAAAGATTTCCGACAACTTACCAATGGCACCAATCTCATCTTTGACGGCAACCGTAATTCTTGAACCCACTTCATCCCATCCAAGAACATTCAAGAAACATTTAAATACATCATTTTGCGTTACAATACCCGTAACTTCACCCGATGCATTGACTACCGGCAAACATCCAATATTGTTTTTCAACATTTTCTGTGTCGCATATTCCATCAATTCATTCTCATCCACAGAAATGACTTTTTTTACCATCACAGTACTTACAGTTGTTTTTGACAATAAATAATTCAATTCATATATGCTTAAGCTTGTCGCATTCGTTGTACCCGAATTTGAAATCATACCCTCAGTAATCAATCCAACAAGTTGACCTTTTTCAACAACTGGAACACGGTGAATTCCCTTTTCCTTCATCAAATCAATGATTTGTGAAATCGTTGCATCTGGTTCAGCACATATAACATTTTTTGTCATATAATCTTTAACTTTAAACATCTTATTATCCTCCTAGATATGCCTTTTGAACATCCGGACTCTTGGCAAGCTCTTCACCTGTACCTGACATTACAACTTTACCCGTCTCTAAAACATAGGCACGATGTGCAATCGACAAAGCCATCTTTGCGTTTTGTTCTACCAATAAAACCGTTGTTCCCGACTTATTGATTTCTTCAATAATATTAAAGATTTCCTTAACCAAAATAGGAGCAAGCCCCATGCTTGGCTCATCCAAAAGTAACAATTTAGGCTTAGCCATTAAAGCACGTCCCATCGCTAACATTTGTTGCTCACCACCAGATAAAGTAGAAGCATCCTGATTCATACGTTCTTTTAAGATTGGAAACTGTTCACAGACCTTTTCATAATCACGCTTGATTCCGTCTTTATCTTTTCTTAAAAAAGCACCCATCATCAAATTTTCATATACACTCATACCCGTAAAGATACGACGACCTTCCGGCACTTGCGTTAAACCCATCTCAACAATATGTTTCGGATTGGCCTTCATAATTGATTCATTTAAAAAGTTGATTTCTCCACCCGACTTTTTAACAATGCCACTAATTGACTGCATCATCGTCGTTTTTCCAGCTCCATTGGCACCAATCAACGCGACAATTTCACCTTCATTCACTTCTAAACTAACGCCTTTTAAAGCTTCAATAACACCATAATGCACATGAAGATCTTTGACTTCTAACATTGCCATACTAGATCTCCTCTCCTAAATATGCCTTAACTACAAACTCATTTTGTTTGATTTCTTCAGGCGTACCATTTGCTATCATTTTACCATAGTTCAAAACATAAATACGCTCGCAAATCTTCATAACCAAAGACATATCATGTTCAATCAGGATTACAGTTAATTTATATTTCTCTCGAATATGATCAATCAATTCTGTTAACTCTTTTGTTTCCTGCGGATTCATACCAGCAGCCGGCTCATCCAAATATAAAATTTTGGGCTGAATTGCCAAAGCACGAGCAATCTCCAATCGACGTTGTTTACCATAAGGAAGATTTGTCGCCAATTCATTTCTTAAAGAATATAATCCAACTTCTTTTAAAAGCTCTTCTGCCTTTTCTTCGACCCATTTCTCTTCTTTATAATACGAAGGCAAACGCAAAATCGCAGCTAAACTTCCATAACGAATATTTTTATGCATCGCAACCTTAACATTTTCTAATACTGTCATCGATTTAAATAAACGAATATTCTGAAATGTACGTGCAACACCTAAGTTTGTGATTTTATAAGGCTTCAATCCACCAATCTGAATACTCTTATCTTGATCCATCAACTCAATCAAACCACTACTTGGTTCATAGACCCCTGTCAACAAGTTGAATAATGTTGTTTTACCAGCACCATTTGGACCAATCAAACCGATAAGCTCTCCCTCATTGATTGTCATAGACACATTAGAAACTGCACAAAGACCACCGAAATTCTTTGTCAAATTTTTTACATTTAAAATTGTTTTCATGCAGATTTCTCCTTTCGCTTATCAAATAATTTCTTAAATGACAATTCTTTTGTACCTAAAATTCCCGTTGGCTTAAAGATCATGATTCCAACCAATGCCAAGCCATAAATAATCATTCGAATTTCTGAGAAGTTTGCCAAAACAACATTGATAATACCAATCGCAACAGCTGCCAAGACACTTGATGTCATAGAACCCATACCACCAAATACGACCATAACTAAGATATCGATTGATTTATTAAATGTAAATTGATCTGGCTTAATAACATAGAAGTTACAAGCAAACAATGCTCCAGCTAAAGAAGCTAATAACGCACCAATCACAAAGGCAATAACTTTATATTTCGTGGTATTGATACCCATCGCCTCACTAGCAATCTCATCTTCACGAATCGATAAACAAGCTCGTCCAGGAGCAGAATGTGTAAAGTTACAAACAACTAGAATGGAAATAACAGCACACACAAACAACAATGGAAATGTAGTTAATTTTGGAATTCCATTTAGTCCGGCTGCTCCATTTGTGATTTCCATATTCTGTACTAGGATACGAACAATTTCTGCAAATCCCAATGTTGCAATAGCCAAATAATCTCCTTTTAAACGTAATGTTGGAATAGAAACAATCAAAGCTACAATGGTTGAAAGAACAAAACCAATCAATACGCCAATCACTAGTCCTGTCATATTTGGTATCATTTTAACCATAATACCAGCACAATATGCTCCAATACACATAAATCCAGCATGTCCTAATGAGAACTGACCACATACACCAATAACTAAGTTTAAAGAAACAGCTAAAATAATATTAATAAAAATATTATATAAAGTAATTGAATAATAAGATCCAATAATTCCAACTTTCATTAAAATTGTTAGAACTACAAAAGATACAACAGAAAGTACAAGCCAGGCAAAATTTGCCTTATTCAATAATTCTTTACGCATGACTTACACCTTCTCTCTAACGTTTTTACCTAATAAACCAGCTGGTTTTAAGATCAAAATCAAAATCAAAATAATGTAAACAATCGCATCCTTATACAAAGAACTACCATATGCGGTAACCATCGTTTCGGCAATACCAATAAACAATCCACCAATCATGGCTCCTGGAATACTTCCAATGCCACCAAATACAGCGGCAATAAATGCTTTTAACCCTGGCGTCATACCCATTAATGGATTGATTGAGTTATAGTAAATACCAACTAGAACACCGGCAACACCTGCTAAAGCAGATCCCAATAAGAATGTAAAAGAAATTGTTTTATCTACATCGATTCCCATCAAACGTGCAGCATCTTCGTCAACACTTACAGCACGCATGGCACGACCCATTTTTGTCTTTTGAACAATAAATTGCAAAACAATCATTAAAATAACAGTAATGACAAAAATATAAACTTGTTGCATCGTAATTGTTACTGGTCCTAAATGAAAAGATGCACTCGTTAATAATTTAGGATAAGTTCTTACTTCACTTCCCATAATATATTGTGTTGCATACTCCAATACATAACTTACACCAATTGCTGTGATCAACGCAGTAATTCGAGTCGCATGACGAAGTGGCTTATAGGCTATACGCTCGATTAAAACACCGACAATTCCACAAAAAACCATTGAAATCAATAGTGCAGGAATAAATCCTAATCCACAATATGTTGTGATTAGAAATGCACAATACGCACCTAACATATAGATATCTCCATGTGCAAAGTTAATCAATTTAATAATTCCATAAACCATGGTATATCCCAAGGCAATCAAGGCATAAATACTTCCTAAGGATAGACCATTGACTAGTTGTTGTAAAAAAGCTGTCATATTAACCTCCTTATTAAAAAAGAGGGGGAATTGTCCCCCTGAACAAATACTTATTTATTTGGATCTACTGATACGGCTTCAGTTTGAACGCCATCTACTAAGTTAACAACTAATACAGATTTCTTAGGTGAATGTGTCTTATCAAATGTGAATGAACCAGTCAAACCTTTAAATTTAGCATCAGCGATAGCCTTTTGTAGATCTGCACCTGTTTTACCAGCTTTTTCTAAAGCTTGTAAACCTAAGTTAGTAGCATCATATGTTAATGCAGAGAACATATTTGGAGCTTCCCCATATTCTTCAGTATATGCATCTACAAATGCAGTTAAATCATCACTTGCGTTAACTGTAGTATAAGCTGTTGAATAGTAGCAGTTATTTAAATTTTCACTACCAGCAAGTTCAGCTAATTTTTCTGATTCAAATCCATCAGCACCTAAAATTGTGCAATCCATACCAGCTTCACGAGCTTGTTTAATAATTAATCCAGCTTCTGAATAGTAACCAGCGATGAATAATACATCGGCCCCTTTATCTTTTACTTTCGTGATAATACCTGCAAAGTCAGTATCTTTAGCATTATAACTTTCAGTAGCTACAACTTCTCCACCCAAATCTTCAAATTTTTGTGTAAACACCTTAGTAAGACCTTTTCCATAATCACTAACTTCATTGATAATTACAGCTTTTCTCTTTCCTAAATTTTCATATCCAAATTTAGCCATTGCCTTACCTTGATATGAGTCTTCAAAACAAATACGGAACGCATATTCATAAGGAGAATCTCCATTCATTGTTGCATCGACCTGAGTAGCTGATGGTGAAATAACTGGAACCTGGTTTTGATCCGCTACTGGATATGTTGCGATAGAAGCACCAGAAGTTGCAGGACCCACAACTAATGCTACACCATCTTCAGTCATCAATTTTGTAGCCGCACTAGTAGATTCACTCGCATCTCCTTTATTATCCATTTTAACAGCTTTAATTTTATACTTTGAATCCTTATTTGCGTTATATTGTTTAATTGCCAATTGAGCTCCCTTATACTCCGCTTGACCATAAGAAGCTACAGCACCAGATAATTCATAGTTCAAACCAATTTTGACTGTATCTCCCTCTTTTAATTCAGTTGCGGCTGTTCCTCCACCAGAACTACATCCGACTAACATACTTAATGCGACAGCACTTGAAGCAAACATTTTTAATAATTTACCTTTCATAATCTATACCTCCCTCGAGTTGTACAGATATAATAGCGCAAGCAGAAAACGTTTTCAAGCACTTTTTACATTTTATTACATTTAATTTTACATTACATTTTACAATTTACATCATTTTCAGCTGTTTTCTTAACAAAAAAAATAGCTAAAGTTATCAAAACCTTAGCTATTCAATCAACTATTAATACATTCCCTGAGGCATTGCAGGTGCTGGTTCTTCTTTATCGATTTTTGCAACTCCAGCCTCTGTTGTTAAGAACAATGCTGAAATACTAGAAGCATTCATCAATGCATTACGAGTTACCTTTGTAGGATCAATGATACCAGATTCAATCATATCTACCCATTCACCATTTTTAGCATCAAATCCTACATTTTCGCCAGCTTCTTTTTGTCTTTCAACAATCTCTACACTGTTATATCCAGCATTATCAGCAATCTGTGCAATTGGAGCCAATAATGCATCAAATACGACTTTAATACCCTTTTGAACATCGACTACATCCGATTTCACTTCATCTTTCAAAGCTACATAAGCCTTTACTAAACAAGCTCCACCACCTACGACAATACCTTCACTAACAGCAGCACGAGTTGAGTTCAATGCATCTTCAATACGAAGTTTCTTTTCTTTTAATTCGCTTTCAGTTGCAGCACCCACTTTAATGATTGCAACACCATTTGATAATTTACCTAAACGCTCTGCCATACGTTTCTTATCATAATCACTTGTAGTGTTTTCCATTTGCGCTTCAATTTCGGCTACACGAGCAGCCACTTCTTCTTTACTTCCAGCTCCACCAATCATTGTTGTATTATCTTTTGTAACAACGATCTTCTTAACTGTACCTAAGTCAGATAACTGCATATCTTTCAATTCCATATTCAAATCTTTTGAATAGAATTTAGCACCTGTCATAATCGCAATATCCTGCAACATTTCTTTTTGGTTATCACCAAAACCAGGAGCTTTAGTAGCCACTACATTGAATGTTCCACGAAGTTTATTCAATGCCAAAGTAGAAACTATTTCATTTTCCAAATCTTCCGCGATAATCAATAATGCACGATTTGCCTGAATCAATTGTTCTAGTAAAGGCAAGATTTCTTGAATATTTGTGATTTTTTGATCCGTTACTAATACATAAGCATTTTCCATGGTTGCTTCCATCTTTTCACGATCACTAACCATATATGGAGAAACATAGCCTTTGTCATATTGCATACCTTCACTAATTTCAAGTTCTGTTTCAAAGCCTTTTGAATCATCTGTTGAAATGACACCATCACGACCTACTTTTTCCATCGCATCCGCAATGATCTTACCAATTTCTTCTGAACCTGATGAAATTGTCGCAACATTGGCAATATCTTTACTGCTTTCTACTTTCTTAGAAACAGATAAGATATATTCACTTACTGCCTTAGCTGCCTTTTCAATACCTTCACGCATCAATACTGGATTAGCTCCACGATCGACTTGGCGTAAACCATTTTCAATCATACTTTGAGCTAAAATAGTAGCTGTTGTAGTTCCATCACCGGCTGTATCATTGGTCTTATTGGCAACTTCATATACCAATTTAGCACCCATATTTTCAAACTTATCTTCCAATTCAATTTCTTTGGCAATACTTACACCATCATTTGTGATCAATGGTGAACCATAATCCTTTTCAAGAACAACATTACGTCCTTTAGGACCTAAAGTAACACGAACCGCATTAGCTAGTGTGTTGACACCTCTTAACATAGATTCGCGAGCATCTTTTGAAAAACGTACTTCTTTAGCCATAATTTGTTACCTCCTACTATTTGCTTACCGCAATAATATCTTCATCTTTGATGACAATAAATTCTTCATCATCAATCTTCATTGTAGTACCTGAATATTCTTTATATAAAACTTTATCTCCACAAGCATATCCAGTATCTTTAACATCCGCTCCAATACTTGCGACAACTGCAAGCTTTGACTTTTCTTTCCCACTTGTCAAAATGATTCCACTTGCCGTAGTTTTTTCTTCTTTTTCTTTCTTTAATAAAACATAATCATGTAAAGGTTGTAACATAATTCATCCTCCTTTTAGCACTTTACTATTCTAACTGCTAAATACTATTATACTCATTTTTAGCACTGATGCAATAAGTTTGCTAAAATTTGACAAAAGAAAGTAGGCGATAGAGTTTAAATTCT
>ULNS01032813.1_pt1 | contig 9925 bp, 9 predicted proteins | sample 1951981 | NCBI WGS metagenome assembly ULNS01 (sample SAMEA4835583, study PRJEB28245) | human gut metagenome | biome: gut microbiome; material: fecal sample | place: Denmark | collected 2008
AGACCGGAAAGACCGCGATTGCAATTGATACCATTATTAATCAGAAAGGGCAGGGGGTAAAGTGTATTTATGTGGCAATCGGCCAGAAAGCTTCTACCGTTGCCAATATTGTCCAGACACTCGAAGAGTATGGAGCTTTCAGTTATACAACCGTTGTTGCGGCTACGGCAAGTGAACTTGCGCCTTTGCAGTATCTTGCTCCGTATTCCGGCTGTGCAATCGGCGAAGAGTGGATGGAGAATGGCGAAGATGTACTTGTTATCTACGATGATTTGAGCAAACATGCCATGGCATACCGGACCCTGTCGCTGCTGTTAAAGCGTGCACCGGGCCGTGAGGCTTATCCGGGTGATGTCTTTTACCTGCATTCACGTCTGCTTGAGCGTGCGGCACGTCTGTCGGACAAACTGGGAGGAGGTTCCCTGACGGCATTACCGATCATTGAAACGCAGGCGGGAGATGTATCTGCATATATTCCGACCAATGTGATTTCTATCACAGATGGGCAGATTTATCTGGAGACGGAGATGTTTAATGCAGGTTTCCGCCCGGCAATCAATGCGGGACTTTCCGTTTCCCGTGTAGGAGGAGCCGCACAGATCAAGGCGATGAAAAAGATTGCGGCGCCTATCCGTACAGAACTGGCACAGTACCGGGAACTGGCTGCATTTGCACAGTTCGGTTCCGAACTGGATGCAGACACGAGTGAGAAACTGGCACAGGGAGAACGATTAAAAGAAATCTTAAAACAGCCGCAGTATCAGCCGATGCCGGTTGCAAAACAGATCGTTATCATCTATGCGGCAGTGAAAAAGTATCTTATGGACATTCCGGTAGAGGAAATTCTGCATTTTCAGGATGCGTTACTCGAACTTATTGATACCAGATATCCGGAGATTACCGGAAAGATTACAGAAACCCAGGTGATCGATGAGGAGACAGAGCAGAAACTGATAGCAGCCATTCAGGAAACGAAAAAGGAATACCTGGCGTAAAGGTATGATAACAGGGGGTGATAACACATGGCGTCTATGAGGGATATAAAAAGACGAAAAGGAAGTATCCAGAGCACACAGCAGATTACCAAAGCCATGAAACTTGTTTCTACCGTAAAACTCCAGAAAGCCAAAGGGCGGGCAGAACAGACAGATCCCTATTTTCAGTATATGTACCGGACGGTAAGTTCCATTTTAGCACACAGCGGCAATATTGATCATCCATACTTAAGAAGCGGGGAATCCAAAAAGAAAGCGATCGTTGTACTGACTTCGAATCGTGGACTTGCAGGAGGATATAATGCGAATGTGGTGAAACTGATCACAGAAAGTGATGATGTTGCCAAAGAGGATGTCGTGATCTATGCAGTTGGCAGAAAAGGAATTGAGATACTGGAGCGAAAAGGATATCACATCGAGGTAGATGCCTCGGAAATTATGGAAAATCCGACATATCCGGATGCAGCAGCACTCTGTAAGAGAGTGCTCGACGATTTCGCGGAAGGAAAAATAGGAGAGATCTATCTGGCATATACGCATTTTAAAAATACCGTTAGTCAGGAAGCGCAGCTGATCCGTATGCTTCCGGTGGAAGTAAGTGAACCTTCGGAGGAAAAGTCTTCCAGAGAAATTCTTATGAATTATGAGCCAAACGAACAGGAGGCTCTGAATCAGATTATTCCAAAATATGTGACAAGTCTGTTTTATGGGGCACTGGTAGAAGCCGTGGCAAGTGAAAACGGTGCCCGCATGCAGGCCATGGATTCCGCAACAAGCAATGCGGAAGATATGATAGAGGATCTTTCCCTGAAATATAACCGTGCAAGACAGGGATCTATCACACAAGAATTGACGGAAATTATTGCGGGAGCAAATGCGATAGAGTGACGTAATAAAGGAGAAGAAACATGGAAAATAAAGGAGCAATAGGAAAGATCACGCAGGTGATCAGTGCCGTGCTCGATATCAAATTTCCGGAAGGACATCTTCCGGAGATCAATGATGCAATCCGTATTCCTTTAAAAAAGGGCGGAGAACTGATCGTTGAAGTAGCACAGCATCTGGGGGATGATACCGTGCGTTGTATTGCACTCGGACCGACGGACGGACTTGTCCGCGGTATGGATGCTATAGCGACGGGAGAACCGATTTCGGTACCGGTAGGAGAAAAAACACTTGGCCGTTTGTTTAATGTGCTGGGAGAGCCAATCGATGAAATTGCACCTCCGCAGACCAAGGAGCACTGGCCGATTCATCGGAAGGCACCTTCGTTTGAGGAACAGGCAACTTCCCAGGAAATGTTAGAGACAGGAATTAAAGTTGTCGATCTGCTCTGCCCGTATCAGAAAGGTGGAAAAATCGGATTGTTTGGAGGAGCCGGTGTAGGAAAAACCGTGCTGATCCAGGAACTGATTCATAACATTGCCACAGAGCATGGTGGATATTCGGTATTTACCGGAGTCGGAGAGCGTACCCGTGAGGGAAACGATCTGTATTATGAAATGAAAGAGTCGGGAGTTATCGATAAGACAACCATGGTGTTCGGACAGATGAACGAACCGCCTGGGGCACGTATGCGTGTAGCGCTTACCGGACTTACGATGGCAGAATATTTCCGTGATAAAGGCGGAAAAGATGTTCTGTTATTTATTGATAATATTTTCCGTTTTACACAGGCAGGATCGGAAGTGTCTGCCCTGCTCGGACGTATGCCATCCGCAGTAGGATATCAGCCGACCTTGCAGACCGAGATGGGTGCATTACAGGAACGAATTACATCCACAAAGAACGGATCTATCACTTCCGTACAGGCGGTATATGTGCCGGCCGACGATCTGACAGACCCGGCACCGGCCACAACGTTTGCACATCTGGATGCCACAACGGTATTGGATCGTTCCATCGTGGAACTTGGAATTTATCCGGCAGTGGACCCGCTGGCTTCTACTTCTCGTATCCTTGACCCGAGAATTGTCGGGGAAGAACATTTTAAGGTTGCGCGTGGAGTACAGGAGATTTTGCAGAAATATAAAGAACTGCAGGATATCATCGCAATTCTCGGTATGGATGAGTTGTCGGAGGATGATAAGCTTGTTGTCAGCCGGGCACGTAAAGTACAAAGATTCCTGTCGCAGCCGTTTTCCGTGGCAGTACAGTTTACCGGACTGGAAGGCAAATATGTTCCGGTGGAAGAGACCATCCGCGGATTCCGTGAAATTCTGGATGGAAAACTGGATGACGTGCCGGAAAGTTATTTCCTGAATGCCGGAACAATTGATGAGGTAAAGGCGGCATATGCAGGGTAATGTGTGTGCCGGCTGGAGGAAACAGAGATGGAAAAGACATTTGATGTAGAAATCATCACGCCGGATCGCGTTTTTTATAAGGGAACTGCGGATCTGCTGGAATTTAATACGGAATCCGGCGAGATCGGTGTATATCGTGATCACATTCCACTTACAACGGTACTGGAACCGGGGCTTGTCACGATCCATCATGGGGATGAAGAACAGGTGGCAGCAGTGCATGCCGGATTTGCTGAGATCCTTGGAGATAAGGTAACACTTCTGGCAGAACTGGCAGAATGGCCGGAAGAGATTGATCTGGAGCGTGCGAAAGCCGCAAGAGAGCGGGCAGAGGAGCGGATTCACAACAGAAATGACAATCTGGATCTAAAGCGCGCGGAATTTGCATTGCATAAGGCTCTGATCCGTATTAATCTTGCAGAGTATCGATAAGTGAAAATGAAAATAAGAGGGAGGGTATTTCATGGGAATATCCTCCCTCTTTTATGGACTTTTACACCGGAGTTTGGTACAATCGTAGTAGTAAGTTTGTATACAAATGAGGAGATATTGTGTACCGAAAGAATAAAAACAATTGGGTAAAGCATCTGGATTTTATGATTCTGGATCTGATTTGCCTGCAGGTGGCATTTTTTTTAGCCTATACATTACGACATAGAACTGTCAATCTATATACCAATTACATATATGCAAATTTGTCTATCGTTCTGATCCTGATAGATGTTTGTCTTTTGATTTTCCTGAATACACTCAAAAATGTATTAAAGCGCGGATATCTGGTAGAGTTTATCGCAACCATTAAGCATGTGGCGATTGTGGAACTGGTTGCTGTCCTGTATCTGTTTTCGGTAAAAGATGCGGGAAATTTTTCGCGAATCACGTTCTTTCTCATGGCATTATTCTATGGATTGCTTACCTATGGAACAAGACTTCTGTGGAAAAAACATATTCTTCGCACGCTGCATCTGAAGCAGAACAAGTCCGTACTGGTTATCACAAACTTTGACCGGCTGTCTCAGGTGGAAAAGGATATCCGGGCGAAACGCTATGTGATGTTTCAGATATCGGGTGTGGCTGTGATCGGAAACATGCCAGAGGATCATCCGACGGAAATTGCAGGGATTCCTCTGGTTGCAGCAGGTGATTACGTGGTGGAATATCTCTGCAGGGAGTGGGTGGATGAAGTATTTGTAAATCTGCCATTGCAGAGTGCCCAGCTGGATGATCTCATCCGGCAGTTAAACGAGATGGGAATTACGGTGCATATTCAGCTGGCAGATAAACTGATGGTCGGAACACAGCGGCAGTTTGTGGAGCGTCTTGGGGGATACACCGTGTTAACCACAAGCATCAATACGATTTCCACCGGAGAACTGTTTGTAAAACGTCTGTTTGATATTATCGGGGGACTGGTGGGATGTGTACTCACCGGTATTCTGTTTCTGTTTCTGGCTCCCGCCATTAAGATTCAGTCACCCGGACCGGTATTCTTTTCCCAGATCCGTGTGGGAAAAAACGGAAAGAAGTTTAAGCTGTACAAGTTCCGGAGTATGTATACTGACGCGGAAGAACGCAAGGCACAGCTTGCCGCAGAAAACAGAGTCACAGACGGGCTGATGTTTAAGCTGGATTTTGATCCGCGTATCATCGGCTGCAGACAGCTGCCGGATGGAACGGTGAAGAAAGGAATCGGGAACTTTATCCGTGACTGGTCTTTCGATGAGTTTCCACAGTTCTGGAATGTCTTAAAGGGGGACATGTCTCTGGTAGGGACGAGACCGCCTACAGAGGATGAGTGGGTCAGATACGAACTGCACCACAGAAGCCGTCTGGCCATCAAACCGGGAATCACCGGAATGTGGCAGGTGAGCGGCCGCAGTAATATTACGGATTTTGAAAAAGTTGTGGAACTGGACCGGTATTACATTTTAAACTGGAGTCTGGGACTGGATGTGAAAATACTTTTCCGGACGGTACCGGAAGTCGTGAAGAAGAACGGGTCTATGTAGAGGAAGTACCGGTTGCAGCAATAAATAGTTTGAGAAGGCGTATCGCATAATTTCTTTGGGAGGCGGGCGCCTTTTCTATTATATGGATCAGGGTCAGAGCATCTTTCTGCTGCCACTCCCGTTCTGTTTCAGAAATTTCTCCAAACATCATATAGTCTAAATTCATATCTAATGCTTTGGCAATTGCCAGCATCGTTTCAATGGACATGCCACACATCCCGCGTTCAATATCCGAACAGTATTTTGTTGCACGGTTGATCCGGACGGCCAGTTCATCCTGAGAGAGTCCAAGCTGCATTCGTTTATGTCGGATTCGCTCGCCAACTGCAATTTTATCATAAGGTTCCCGTTTCTTATTCATTTTGTGATCCTCTGTATCTTCCAAAAACTTCCAATTTTTTCTATATAAAGATAGTATCAGTTATTGAAAAATAATAAACACTTTTCAAACGTAAAATATAGGCGCGTTTAGGGCATGAGTATTTGTGCGTTTACAAACGGAAAACCGGTAAAATTCGCCAATTTTTGCGTGCAAACGTACTGTGAGAGGGTAAAGATATGGGGTAAAATATTTTATGTTACAAATATGATTATGAAATAATTATGGACCATAAAAAATGCTGATTGATTTTCATACACATATTCTTCCGGAAATCGATGACGGAAGCCGAAATGTCGAAATGTCGCTGAACATGTTAGCAGCACAGAGGGAGCAGCAGGTTGATGAAATCGTAGCAACTCCCCATTTTTATGCACAGAAAGATTCTGTGGAAGAATTTTTATTGCGCAGGCAGCGCAGCTATGAAAAATTGAAAACGAAAATGGCAGAGACAAATCTGGATCAGAAGCTGCATCTGGCAGCGGAAGTCTACTACTTTCAGGGAATCGGAAGTGCCGGAATGATCCCGAAACTTTGTGTGGAAGGAACACAGACACTTCTTCTGGAAATGCCGTTTGCCCAGTGGGATTCTGCTGTTTATGCAGATGTGGAGAAACTGGTACAGCGCCAGAAACTGAAGGTTGTCATCGCCCATATTGAGCGTTATTACGAATTCCAGAAGAAAAAAGAAATCTGGAATGCGGTCATGGAACTTCCATTATACAGGCAGATGAATGCAGGCGTATTTCTGAACTGGAAAAAGAGGCATAAAGCGTTTCAGCTTGCAAAAGAAGCCACAACCATTATTCTTGGCAGTGATTGCCACAACATGGATACCAGGCATCCGAATCTTGCCGAGGGGCGCATCGTGCTTACAAAGAGATTTGGCGAAGCGTTCCTCCAGAAAACGGATCGCCTGACCAGGGAGGTACTGCAGTGAGCGAAAAAAAGAAAACCATGCGTGCAGTTATAGAAATTATCATTGCCGTACTTGTAATCAGTGCTGTATATTTTATCATCCGTGGGATGGATCGGCACGACGTGCGTATCCGGCAGGCAGCCACAGAAAATGAAACGCAGCGTGTCTGGAAAGAATTTCAGGAAAAAACCGTCTCGATCAAGCTACATAAAAAAACCTGGAAATTTGCCCATCCGGTTCAGACGTATCTCTTTATCGGAACCGACAAAAGCGGAAACGAAGATGCCGAAGGAGAAGAATATCATGGTTCGATGGCAGATGCACTGATGCTTGTTGTTGTGGACAAAGAAGAAAAAACATATGGAATTTTGCAGCTGAACCGGGACACTATCACCGAAGTGCCAATGCTTCTGCAAGACGGAAGCGCTAATGCCAGTGCACAGATGCAGCTTTGTACGGCACACTGGTATGGAAAGGACAAGGCTGCAAGCTGTGACAATACGGTTGAGACCGTATCCAAAATGCTTGGGGGGCTGCCTATTGATGGATACTATGCATTGAAAATGGATGCAATGCCACTTCTGAATCATGAGGTGGGGGGAGTAACCGTTACACTAGAAGATGATATGACCAAGCTGGATCCGGCTATGAAGAAAGGTGCAACGCTTACCTTGACAGACCGGCAGGCAGAACTGCTCATGCAGTCCCGGTATGCCATGGATGACGATCGCAATACGCAGCGTATGCGCCGCCAGCAGATCTTTTTAAACGCATTCATGAAAAAGATAAAAAAACAGAATGCGGGGGATGTCAATGCGACCGTGAAATTATATGACCGGCTGCGCCCGTATGCGACGACAGATATTAAGATGAATGATCTGACTGCCCTGTTAAAGGATATGCAGGGATATACAGACAAAGGAATTATCACAATCGACGGTACATCCAAAATTGGAGAAAAGCTGCACGATGGGAAAAAGCACTGGGAGTTTTATATGGATGAAGATTCACTGGAGACATCCATGAAACAACTGTATCCACTGGTGCAAGAGAAAGGAAAGTAACGAATGAACCAGGAAAACCAACTGACAGAGCAGAACAGCGAAGAAACCGAAATTGATCTGCTTGAAATTTTTTATCTGCTGCGGGCAAAGCTGGTATGGCTGATTCTCGCATTTGTGATCGGGGGAGTGATTGCAGGCTCCATCACACATTTTCTGATCACACCAAAATATACGGCAACTGCAAAAATGTATATGATTTCCGCATCCAGTGGAAGTGTGCTTGATCTGTCGGATTTCAATATCGGAACATCCCTTTCCCAGGACTATACCGAATTGATCAAAATCCGTCCCGTGTTCAATGAAGTGATTGATAACCTGAATCTGGATATGGAATATGAAGATCTTTTGAAGAAAGTAAGCATCTCGGTTGTTGGAGATTCACGGTTACTTGCTGTGTCGGTGGAGGACAATGATCCAAAACTTGCACAGTCGATGGTCAATGAACTTGTAGATACAGCGGTAACCTATATTCCGAAAGTTATGAATGCATCTGAGAATGCACAGCCGACCATTGCGGAATATGCAGTGGTTCCAGATGAACCGAGTTCGCCGAACCTTGCCAAAAATATTATTCTCGGAGCGGTTGTTGCAATGCTTCTTGTAGCCGTGATCTTCGTGGTACGTATGCTTATGGACGACAGCTTAAATACGGCAGAGGATGTCGAAAAAGAATTTGGTATCATGCCGTTTACCGTTATTCCGGAGGGGGATATCGAAGAAATTTCTGATGAGGTAGAAAAAGCGATCAGTAAAGAGAAAAAGAAAAGAAGGAAGAAAAAGTAATGGAATTTACACCGAAAAACCGTGCGACCGTCCAGAATATGCCGAAACTTCCGTATGCGGTAGAGGAAGCACTGAACCGTCTGCGCGTCAATGTGAGCTTTCTTGGAAGCAAAGTGAAAAAAATCATGGTGATATCCAGCGCTCCGGATGAGGGAAAAAGTTTTATTGCCATGCAGCTGTGGCGTCAGATGGCAGAAGCCGGCAGCAAGAGCATTCTTGTGGACATGGATCTGCGCAAGAGTGTTATGGTTGACAAATATCAGATTGTCCGGGAAGACAATGGAAAAATTCTGGGAACTTCCGATTATCTGGCAAGTGACGATACGTTGGACAAATATGTGTTGCGTACCAATATCGGAGCGGGAGATCTCCTTCCGAATAAAGAAAATATTATTAACCCGTCCATGCTTCTCGAAGGACAGAAACTGGCAAGTACATTTGAGGAACTGGATGAAAATTATCGTTATACGTTTATTGATGCTCCACCATTGAATCTGGTATCGGATGGAGAAAAGATTGGCTCGCTGTGTGATGGCGCACTGCTGGTTGTCCGCGCAGGAGAAACGCCAAAGGCAATGGTTCGTAATTCGATCCGCCAGTTGGAGCGTGCCGGGTGTCCGGTTGTCGGCATTGCACTCAGCCGTGCCAAAGGCGCTGCAAATGGATATTATCACAAATATGGCAACTACTATGGCAAGAGTTATTATGGAAAAGGCTATGGCTACTATGGAAAACATGGATATTATGGCTATGGCACAGAGCAGAAGTAGGTGATTCCCCGAAAGGGTTTTCACATAAATAATCAGGGAAGGAGGATTATATCCCAATGAACAAATTAATCAAGAAGGTGCTGGTAGGTATTACCGCTGCTACTATGATGTTTGGATCTGTTTGTACTGCTTATGCTGCAACAGATTCTGCGACAGTAGCTCCAGCTCCGGAAAAACAGACAAACGTCAAGGCTGATAATGGCGCAAAGGTAAGTACCGCAGCAAACGGTACAGCAACCGTAAAGGCTTTACCAAAGACAACAAAGAAGAGTGTTACAGTAGCTTCTAAGGTTGTTGTAGATGGAGTCTCTTACAAGGTTACAGTAATTGGAGCAAAGGCTTTTGCAAATGCTACAAAAGCTACAACTGTTACACTTCCAGCCAGCATCAAGACCATTGGCGCTCAGGCATTTACAGGTGCAAAGTCTGTAAAGACAATCGTCATCAAGTCTGCTTCCGTAAAGGTTGATAAGACTGCATTTAAGGGTGTAGACACCAAAAAGATGACAATCAAGGTTTCCGGTATGTCTGCAAAGCAGCTGAAAGCATTCAAGGCTCAGCTGAAGAAAGCCGGATTCAAGGGAACCGTAAAAACTGTTAAGTAAGATTTCTATTAATCAGAAAGTTCCCGATTGGGCGCACAGAATTTATTCTGCTGTGCCCTTTCCTAGTGTGCCGAGCATGGCACTAATCTTACTGG
>ULNS01006692.1_pt1 | contig 9743 bp, 10 predicted proteins | sample 1951981 | NCBI WGS metagenome assembly ULNS01 (sample SAMEA4835583, study PRJEB28245) | human gut metagenome | biome: gut microbiome; material: fecal sample | place: Denmark | collected 2008
ACTTATAATTTTTCTAAATAAAAAATAAGCTTACCATTACAGCAAACTTTTACTCTGTCAATGATATGTTAGTAAAACACTGTCACTGATATCTGGAATTTACGATCTTCAAATTTATTACAGAATAAAGCTCGTCCTGATTCCAAATTTTTATTTTACCTTCCTGCACATTTCTTCTATAAATATTTTTTGAAGGTACAGCGATTTCTAAATTTATTGGCACTGTATTTTTACTGCGTTTTACTAAAACATCTTCAGATTTTAACTTTTTCCAAATCCCTTTTTTAGAGCCTTGTGAAATTATAACATCCACGCCTTCTGTTTCACAACGCAGTTTCAAGGTATCGTCCTCCGTCTGACAACGCAAAGCAACGGAAAAAACATTCGGCTCCAGCCAGTATTTAAGCAGACCCATTTTCCCTACGTCAACAGTATATTCAACACTTTTATTTTTATTCAAAACTATTTTTTTAAAGCTCCTGTCGCCTTCATTCTGCATTTTGAAACTGCTGAGTAAGATCATTACCATAACAGCAGCCAACACCAGAAGTATTTTTTTCCCAAGCTGTTTATTCATACCTGGCCCGCCTTTTTTCAGCTATCTTCTTAGAAAAAATTTTAACAGATAAAATAACGACAGCCGCCGCTCCCGGCAAACAGCTTAACTGGCAGCTGCCACAAATACCGGTGCAGCCAAAGGTGCTGCCCCAAGAAGAAATCGGTATACCCATAGCTGCACAAAAAGTAATTACTTTATTCCTCATCATCTTTCCTCCCGTATCTGATCGCCTTTTCCGGACATTTACTGATACAGACCCCACACAGGATACAATTATGTACGCAATTCACAGCTTTCCGCTCTTCTATCACCATCGCTTCCATAGGACAGGCAAGGCTGCAGCTTTTACAGCCAATACATTTTTGGCGGTCTATAATCAACCGATAAACGAATGGCAGCCTGCTGCTGAAAGAATACAACAAATTCTGTACCGCTCCTACAGGGCACAAAAAATTGCAAAATCCGCGGCCGCCTTTAGTAAAGATACCAAACAGACCTGCCCACAAAAACAACGTCAGAATCATACTGGAGCTCAAAGAAATAAAATACCCAAAAACGAAATAGTTAACAAACAAATCAAATAGAAAGAAATTGCAATATGCACATGCCAGCAGACTATCAAAAAATGGCAATATCACAAACCCGGCCAGCATGCCATAACGAAACGGAACGATCTCGGTATAAGTACGCCAGCTTATCTGCAGCCTTGATGGTATGACTTTGCTTAAATACTCGGTAAAAGCTCCGGCAGGACATAATCTGCCGCAAAATACAGGACCAAAAAACAAAGTAACTATCAGCAAGATCACGATACAAGCAATAAAAGGAAGCGACATCAGCAGCAACTTTCCATCCAGTAAATGCTCTGTCTGAATGCGAAAACAAAGGCTATGAATGGTCAGCTGCTGCCACTTGCCCGTAAAAGCAAAAAATATTATTTTTTGAAATAGCGCAAAAGGAGCATAGAATAAAATAAAACCTAAAAAATACCCCAAAAGCCGCTGATATTTAAACCCCATTTTTATCTCCACTTCCATGAATTTTCAGGACAGGGAAAATCCCTGCCCTGATTTTATTTACTTAAAAGCTATAACGCAGGCCTACGTTATATGTCCTGCCGGAAGTTGCTTCGCTGGCATAAAATTCTTTATCAAACAGGTTGTTAATACCGAATTGTAAAATCGTACCTTTAGCAATTTCATAATTAAAGGCAGTATTAACGATAAAATACGCGTCTTCCGCCCCATACTCTCCTGTCACATCATCAGGAGCCTGACGAGCGCTCACATACTGACAATCCAGTATAGCGTTGAACTTATCCTTATTATAATTGACGCCGGCATGCAGCAGATGTTTAGGAATGCCATAGTCTGCGCTGTCAGCATCTTTCAGGTTAGTTCCCGCCACCGCATTTTGTTTCACTTTCCCCTGCTGCCAGGCATAATTAAAATATGTGCCCCAGTTATCGTTAAATTTATGGTCGACCGTAAATTCTACACCGCGGCGTTTTTCCGTACCGTAGTTTTCATATTTTTTATATTCTGCTGTTGTTGTTCCAGGCTGATAATGGGTCGTATAAAGGATTTTATCATCTGTTTTCACCTGATATAAAGAGATCCCCAGATTAGTCTGCCGCGACAATTTCTTCTTCATGCCAATCTCAAAAGTATTTGAGGTCTCCGGATCAAGATCAGGATTAGCCACTACACCGCCCATACTGCCACCGCCGTCACGATAGACCTGATACAAAGGCGGCGGATTAAAAGAATGTCCATAAGAAACATAGTAATTAGTCTTTTCATCAGCTTTATAATCAAATGCTATTTTCGGGCTGAATTCACTATAACTGACTTCATCATAGTCCAAAGAACGTGTTAAAGCACCGGTATTTTTATCATAATATCTGCTTTTACCGTCCATTTTTGTAAAATGATCATAACGTACGCCTAAATACATCGTCATCGGATCGCTGATCTGATATTCATCCTGCACAAATAAAGCTATGTTCCGCGCTTTACCGCCATGGTTTTCATAAACACCGTTATCGCCAAGTCCGCTGATAACAGAATCATGATCGCGCCAGTTGCTAAGATATTTACGCAGCTGATCAAAGCTCTCCTGTTTAAAACTGCCTCCTACTAGAATAGAATGTTTGCCTACATTATCCCACGCTTTTTGTACATCAAAATTATAGGTTTCACCGGGATAGAAAGAATCAGTACCGGCACCGTTCCAGTCTATAGATTTTGGACTGCTGGAACTGCTATAGCCATTACTTTTCATATCCAGGTACCCAAAGTTGGCACTGAATTTATTTTTATTGTCATTATATGACAATGTATGTAAATCGGATTCTTTCCGCCCGTCATAACCAAGATATGTTCCAATGCTTGGCTTCACTATCTGTCCATTACCAACATCAACACTGCCACTAAATACGGGCTTACCGTCTTTATAAATTGTCGTCCACGGATTTTGGTAGCGATACTCACTTTCCGTATGGATAAAAGTATATTTTAAAGATCTGTCTTCATCAAAATCATATTTCACATTAGCGGAAATGTTTTCATTTTCCCAAACCTTTTCTCCGCGTCCGCCTAAAACATATTTGCCGTTACTGAGCTGCGGCAATTCGTGGTCAGGCTTAATCCCTCCACTGCCTTTGGAAGCGCTACCAGTATAATAATAACCCCTATATCCATCTGATTTTCTGTTTTCATAACCTACGCCGAAAGATAATTTTTTATTCACTCTTGCATCTGCGTATAAAGCTTTTTTCCAGGTATTATTACTGCCATAGCTGACTACAGCATTTACACTGGCTCCTTTTTTTTCAGGATTATCCTTAGTGATAATATTGACAACCGCGCCCACAGCCCTACCGCCATATAAAGAAGAGCCTGCTCCCCTTACAACTTCAATTCTGGCTATTTTTTCCACAGGTACCATTTCCCATTCCATACCGTTATTATAAGTAGTATTCATCGGAAGCCCATCCAGCAAAACCAAAATATCACTGGAGCTGAAGCCCCTGATCTGAATCCCTCCCTGTGCTGCTTGGTTCATATAGACGCCCGGCAGAGTCTGCAGAGCTTCAGGTACAGAATTAATATTTCTTTCTTCTATATCCTGTGAGGTGACAACACTGACGCTGGAAGGTACCTCCTGTAGTTCTTTCATAGTTCTGGTTGCTGTAACAACCATCTGATCCAGATTAAATTGCTGCAGCCCCTCTTCGGCGTATACTACTGTGCCCCCCCCAAATGACATTGCCAGTTATAAGTACTGTCATCAGTATACTTTTACCCATACCCTTTTTCAACATACTCAACTCCCTTTCCTATTTTTTGTATATTACTAAAATATTTTATGCATTAACCTAATAGATATATGCATAATAACTTTTATTAGAATCAGAAAATACCCTGTGCATAAGACGCACAGGGTATTAAATAGCTAGATAAAAGCTGTTCCATTACCAAACTGTCTCACGCAGCAGTAAATTAATCATCAGGCAGTTCTTCTGACTCAAGTTCATCGCTCCTCCAAGCCTTCCCGGATAACTCCAGTGACATAAATATGGATTTGCTCACTTTTACAGCGACGGGATCGTGTGGGCTTTACACCCAGCTTCTCTATTAAGACCTGCGTCACCTGATAACATCATTATTCACTTTTTATATTTTATGATATTATATTCTATTTTATATTAATAATTATATGTTATAATATCATATATGATATATTACTATGTATAGCTACTAGACAGTCAATAGGGAGATAATTATTTTATGAAAGAACCAATTGATAATTATTTTACAACAGGTGAGTTAGCCAAGCTTTGCAAAATACCTCGAAAAACTTTGCTTTATTACGACAGTTTAGGTCTTATAACGCCTGAAGTTATTGAAGAAAATGGTTATCGTTATTACAAACGCACTCAATTATTTGCACTAGAATTGATTTTGACGATGCGTAAACTGGATATTCCTTTAGCAGAAATCAAAACTTATTTATCTAACAAATCCTATACTAATTACAGAAATATTATGTCTGATCGTGAAATATTTCTTGAAAAATTACTCAAAAAGATAATTAAAACAAAAAATGAACTGCATCATTCCCTCCTTATTCTTAACCAATTGGAAAACATTAAATTTAATGATGTACTAACAGTTCGAACAGACAATGAATTTTTATATTTAAGTAAACCAGTCTCTCCCAAAATGAACTTTAAAGACAGAACAAAAATATCCGCCAGTCTGTTTATAAATCTTGCTGAACATATTCCCCTTAACAATCATACTTTTGGTTATGTTGTAGATAAAAATTCACTTTTAGATCAAAAAAAACCTCGTCATATCAAATATTATTTCTGTCCTGTTTTCACTAAAACCGATTATCCGAAATGTTCCATAAAATCAAAAGGAACTTACCTTACCCTTTATTTCAAAGGTATCTACATGAACAATTATGACAAGTATATCAACACTCTGTCAGAATACTGCAAGCATAATATGCTCGTTCCTATATCCGATATTTATATCACATCAATAAAAAACTTTTGGCTTACTGATGAAATCAGCGAATATATTTACAAAATAGAAGTACAAATAAAATAAACCGTTTTCTAATCTAGAAAACGGTTTATTTTATTACTTGTGAAAATATAATTTCTCTAATATTACCAGATATTTTTCTATTTAGATACTTCTTAAAAATACCCCCTATACGATTTGCATTGTTGCAAACGAAATGTTATAATGATGCGATTTTTTGCAAGGAGGTAAAAAAATGTCTATTGGAATCATCGTCAATTCAGCCTGCGTACTTATCGGCGGCCTGCTCGGCAGTTTTTTCGGAAGACTGCTGCCAGTCAAAATGCGTGAATCGCTTTATGGGTTATTCGGTTACTGCTCCATCATCATCGGCATCATTCTGCTGCAAAATATAAAATCTATGCCGGCAGTTACATTAGCTCTGATCTTGGGTACTATCATCGGCGAAGCACTTCGAATCGAAGACCAGATCAATTTCGCTTCGCTTAGGCTTAAAACACTTATCGAACGTATCACCAATACTGCGGCAGCAGATAATGATGCTTATATCAGCCGTTTCGTCGGCCTGCTGATGCTGTTCTGTACCGGCAGTACAGGAATTCTCGGCGCGATTGGTGAAGGCGTAAATGGCGACAGCACTGTTCTTTTAACAAAATCTGTTATGGACATTTTTGCAGCATTTGCTTTTGCTGCTCATATGGGTCCTATGATCGCCTGTATCGCAATCCCCCAGTTTCTTTTTTTCAGCATCCTCGCCGGCTTCATCATGCCGCTTACAGATCCTCTGATGATTGGTGATTTTATGGCCTGCGGTGGCATTTTAGCTATTATTACCGGCTTTCGTATCTGTGAATTGAAAGACTTCCGTGTCGCCAATACGCTGCCGGCTTTATTTATCGTAATGCCGCTCAGTTATCTTTGGCGCACTTATTGCTGAACAGTTAACACTAAAAAAACAGGCCCTGCATACAGGGCCTGTTTTTATTCCATGATACCTGAATCCTCAATAATAATCCAGCTCACGCTCAAAAATAACGCCGGTGGCAGGATTAAACTTTAATTCCCCCTTAAATTTAAGGGTAGTAAATTCGGCTTCATAGTAGGAATTATTGCCTTCTTTGTCCATAGTTACAACAATATTGCGGGCATCCGGGTATTCAGCCATAACAAAGCGCTCGATATCTGCCGGAGTTTTGTTGATAATAGTGCTGCCTTTGACAAATGTTGCACCCTTGACTTCTATCTCTTTGATTTTGGAAGTAGCCGTTGCAACCTTCACATAATAATATTCCAAAGTGTCAGGGTCTTGAAAAGTAATACGGCTTTCATCACCTTTAGTTGTATAACCAATCAGATTACAGTTTGCCGGAATTTCTGCTTTAGCAACTTCGATCGCCGCCCTGCTTTGCCCAAGCTGACTGGGAGCAGGAGCCGCCACAGCCATAGCGCCTACACATAAAACTACTAAAGCTGCCAGTAATGAAAAAACATTTTTCAATTTCATTCGATTCACTTCCTTAAATTATTTTGTATTACTGCTTAAATACATCATACAAAACATTTTTGTTAATTTCAACTGTGTGCTATCTCCTATTTGAATTTATTAATTAATTTATTCCATATTATCAATATTACAAGCATTTATTTTGTTAAAATTCATAAATCTGTTAAGCCCTTCCCATAATAAAACAGACCTCGTCATATTTATGTCCGAGGTCTGTTTTATTATAATCACTGTTCTGCCGATTGTTTTGCATCTTCTTTACAGACCGTTGTTTCTTCGTCTTTAAAAAAGTATTTCATCACACCGCCGACCAGCCCCTGTACCAAAAGAAATTTATATTCGTTTTCGATCCGTCTTACTTCCCGCTGTACCTCTCTCTTAATGATCCAGAAGGACAAAGCCACACCCAGCATCGCCCCAAACAAGGCTCCAAAAAATGCGATCCAGATCGCAGGTATCGAAATATTGATCATTATTGCCACCGCCTGTCTGTTTTCTTTGACTTCAAAATATCACATTAGCTATTGCCTGTCAAATTAAAGAAAATTCACATTTTCTTCTATTGCAACTGCAAGGACAAATATTATATAATATTAGAACAGTTCCAATACTTTAAAAAGTGAAAGGGTTGTTACCAATGGAGAAAATTTACGAAGGCAAAACTAAAACAGTATATTCCCTGGAAAACGGCAATGTACTCTTAAAATTCAAAGATGACTGCACCGGCAAAGACGGTGTTTTTGATCCCGGTGAGAATACCGTCGGGCTGACTATCGAAGGTATCGGCAAAGCAAATCTTGAGACTTCGATCCACTTTTTCGAGATCCTCAAAAAAGAAGGTGTAAAAACCCACTATGTCAGCGCAGATATCGATAACGCCACTATGGAAGTCCTGCCTGCTAAAGTATTCGGTAAAGGCCTTGAAGTCATCTGCCGCTTGAAAGCAACCGGCAGCTTCATCCGTCGTTACGGTGACTACATTGCTGACGGCACTGTTCTCGAAGGCGGCTACGTTGAAGCTACTTTAAAAGACGACGCTAAAGGCGATCCTCTGATCACTTCTGAAGGTTTGGCGGCTCTCGGCATCATGAGCCAGGAAATGTTCAACAGTATGAAGGAACAAACCCTTAAAATCACTAAAATCGTTGCTGCAGACCTGGCAAAAATGGGTCTGGATCTATACGATATCAAATTTGAATTTGGTTACAACAACGACGAAGTAATTCTGATCGACGAAATCGCCAGCGGTAACATGCGCGTCTATAAAGACGGCAAATATGTCGATCCCATCACTCTGACTTCAATCATCCTCGGTAAATAAATCTTTATATTTAAAGGCACAGCTTTTGCTGTGCCTTTTTTGCTTCTTAGGCATGTTGATGCTATAATTATTTTAAAGCGTTTTTAAAGCCCGCTTTAATTTTTGAAAACAAAGGAACGATGCATTATGAACAAATTAGATCCGCGTAATATTTATGACGACTTACATCAAATTCCTGAACTTGGTTTTGAAGAGTTTAAAACCTCTGCCTATCTGGCAGATAAATTAGAAGCAATGGGCTACAAAGTTACCCGTAACATCGGCGGTACCGGCGTTATCGGCGAAATCAAAGGCTCAGAGCCCGGACCTGTAATGATGCTGCGTGCCGATATGGACGCACTGCCCTTTCTGATCGACGGCAAAAAGAAAAATATTCATGCCTGCGGCCACGACGCCCATTCCGCCATGCTTTTAGCCGCTGCCTCCGAGCTGGTAGGCAAGGTTAAACGCGGCACCCTGCGCATCCTGTTCCAACAGGGTGAAGAAACCTTAAAAGGCGCTTTGGCAGTTATTGATGCCGGCGTAATTGAAGACGTCGATATCGCTCTTGGTCTGCACATCCGTCCTGTACAGGACATTGCCTACGGCGAAATGTCGCCAGCAGTGCGCCATGCTTCCAGCACCTTCGTTAACGTCGTTATCAACGGTTTATCCAGTCACGGCGCACGTCCGCACCTGGGTGTCAACGCAATCGAGGCAGCCGCTGTCGCTATCAATGCGATTACGGCTATTAAAATCAATCCTATCATTCCCTGGTCCTGTAAAGTTACCGGCATCAAAGGCGGCGGCGTAGCCCCCAATATCATTCCTGATAAAGTTGAAATGATCGTCGATGCCCGCGCACAAACCAACGAAGCTATGACCGAACTGCTGGAAAAACTGCGCCGTGCAGTTACCAATGCTGCCGCTGCTCTTGGGGCTACTGCCGAAGTCACTACTCCCGGCGGTGTGATCCCCGCTGCTGAATACGATGACGAACTGACTGCAGAAGTTACAGAATGTATCGTCGAGGTAGTAGGCGAAGAAAAACTTGCGAAAGAACTCGTTAACCCCGGCGGTGAGGATTTCCACTACTTTGTTAATAAATATCCCCATATCAAAGCTGCTTACTTCGGTGTCGGCGCAGCTGCAGCTCCGGGCCTGCATCATCAGGATATGCAGCTGAACAAAGAAGCTCTGCCCAGCGGTACTGCGGTCCTCGTTAAAATGGTAGAACGTAAATTAGGCTGATCACTGTTTATTTTTCGCTGCTGAATTATATATAACTGCAAAAACTCAGACTTCCATAAATTATGAAAGTCTGAGTTTTTTATTACTGTACTATGCTTAACTCATTTTCGTATATTTATTTAAGCTGACTGTAAACATTCTGGTCAACAGGCTCCAGCCAGGTAGTACCTGCACCCTTGCTCATAATCGACAGATGCTGGAACCAGCTGTTGCCGGCAGCGCCATGCCAGTGTTTAGTCCCTTCCGGGATCGTCACACTTTCACCGGCTTTCATTTCTACCGGATCCTGTCCCCAGATCTGATAATATCCACGGCCTGATACCCCGACCAGGACCTGACACGAACCGCTGTGAGTATGCCAGTTATTGATACAGGACGGAGCAAAAGTCACGTTAGACACACTTACAGTATCGTTAGCCATGGGAAAAAGAAAGCTCTGTCCGGTAAAATATCTGGCATAAGCCGCATTATCATTACCGATAGGAAATACTGTACCACCTGCCTGCAGCAGCGACGCGCTGATGATCTTTGTCTGTTCCTCTGTTACAGGCTCACCGGCTGCCAAAGCTG
>ULNS01003374.1_pt1 | contig 9450 bp, 8 predicted proteins | sample 1951981 | NCBI WGS metagenome assembly ULNS01 (sample SAMEA4835583, study PRJEB28245) | human gut metagenome | biome: gut microbiome; material: fecal sample | place: Denmark | collected 2008
CGAAAACACCGCCCGCACGCTGTACAATATCGTTGGTTTCCAGACCAATTTGAAATGGGGCGAGCAGAAGCGCGTTTTTTCGATGATTCCCGGCTTGGAACATGCAGAGTTCATCCGCTATGGCGTGATGCACCGCAATACCTTTTTGGAAAGCCCGGCGGTGCTGACCAAGGGGCTCTACCTGAAAGAGCACCCCAACGTGTTTTTTGCCGGGCAGATCACCGGGTTTGAGGGCTATATGGAAAGCGCGGCTTCCGGCCTGCTGGCAGCGCGCAATTTGTACGCCCGTTTGCAGGGCAGAGAGCTGCCGCCCCCGCCGACCACAACGATGTGTGGCGCACTGATCGATTATATCACCACCCCCAACAAGGACTTCCAGCCCATGGGTGCCAACATGGGCATTCTGCCGCGCACCGAGGAGATTGACACCATCCGGGATAAGCGCGAACGGTATATGGCACTTTCTGATGCTGCACAGGCCGCCATGCGGGCATGGGCAGCCGAAGCGGAACACTGAGGTGGATTATGAAAATTTTACTGGACGCAATGGGTGGCGATAACGCCCCGAAATCGACCGTACAGGGCGCAGCCGATGCGGTAAAAGAGTTTGGTGATGGCATGACCCTGGCCCTGCTGGGTGATGAAGCCAAGATCAAGGCCGCTGCCCAGGAGCTTGGCGTGGACCTGACCCCCTTTGAGCTGATTCACTGCACCGAGGATGTGGATATGCACGATGACCCGGTCAAGGCCGTGCGCCACAAAACGGATTCCAGCCTGGTCAAAGGCCTGACGATGCTGAAAAACGGCGAGGCGGATGCCTTTGTTTCCGCCGGTTCCACCGGCGCGCTGCATGTGGGCACCAGTTTGATCGTGCGCACCGTCAAGGGGGTCAAGCGCCCGGCGCTGGCTACCTGCATGCCGGGCAAAAAGCAGCCGTTTTTGCTGCTGGACTGCGGCGCAAACGCCGAATGCCGTGCCGAGATGCTGAATGCCTTTGGCACCATGGGCAGCGTGTACATGAATAAGGTCATGGGCCGCAAGGACCCTGCCGTCGCGCTGGTGAACAACGGCGCCGAGGACACCAAGGGCACCCCGATGTACCGCGAAGCCCACGGCCTGCTGAAAGCAAACCCGGCCATCCGCTTTGTGGGCAACATTGAGCCGCGTGATATTATGGCTGGTGAGGTGGACGTTATCGTCTGCGACGGCTTTGTGGGCAATGTGGTGCTGAAGCTGACCGAGGGTGTGGCAGGTACTTTGCTGGGCATGCTGAAAGACATCTTTATGCAGAGCATTGTGACCAAGCTGTGCTACCTTGGCGTAAAAGGCGGGCTGCGCAATCTGAAGCACATGATGGACTCTGAGGAGATCGGCGGCGCACCGCTGCTGGGCGCGGCAAAGCCGGTCATCAAGGCACACGGTTCCAGCAAGGCCAAGGGCATCAAGAACGCCATCCGCCAGGCAAAGCTGTGCGTTGCCAATGACCTGTGCGGCACCATGCAGAGCGCCCTGGCCGAAGTAGCCGCCAAGGCCGCAGCAGAAAAGACAGACGCGGAATAAAACGGCATATCGTGCGAAAATTGAAATGTTATGCCCGCCCATTGGAAATGGCCGGTACCAAAATATAGGCAGCGGGCGCACAATGTGCGCCCCTACGGGATAGCCGCAAAACCAAAGCCCATTGCAGGGGCGGGCATTGCCCGCCCGGCCTGCAAAATATCCCGATATACAATCGCAAAACAGAGAGAACGAAAGGTAAGGCAATCTTATGACCACGCGTACCCCTGAGGAATTGGAAGAAAAGCTGCATTACCATTTTAAGAATAAAGAACTGCTCATCACGGCGCTGACCCACAGCTCTTACGCCAACGAGAGCAAAACCCCTACGCTGTATAACGAGCGGCTGGAATTTTTGGGCGACAGTGTGCTGTCCGTTGTGGTGGCAAACTATCTGTTCCACCATTCCACCCGCCCGGAGGGCGAACTGTCCCGCATGCGCGCTTCGCTGGTCAGCGAGGACGCGCTGTTCCAGTTTGCGCAGGAGATCGACCTGGGCTCTTACCTGCGGCTGGGCCGCGGCGAGGAGCTGGGCGGCGGGCGCTGCCGCCCCAGCGTGGTTTCGGATGCGTTTGAAGCCACCATTGCCGCTTTGTTCCTGGACGGCGGCATTGAGACCGCCCGCAACTTTATCCTGCCGTTCATCACGGAGGGCAAAACCGCCGAGGATGACCACAAGACCGCCCTGCAGGAAGTGGTGCAGAAACACCCGGACGACCGCCTGACCTACACCGTGACAGGGGAATCCGGCCCGGCGCATGATAAGCGGTTCCAGGTTACTGTGGCGCTGAACGGCAAGGCGCTGGCTGTGGGCGAAGGCCGCAGCAAAAAGGCTGCGGAACAGCAGGCTGCCAAAGCGGCGCTGACCAAGCTGGAACAGCAGGCATAAAAAGGGGCATCTATGCGCTTAAAAGAACTTGAGATACAGGGCTTCAAGTCCTTCCCGGATAAAACGCGGATCACCATTGGCAAAGGCATTACCGGTGTTGTGGGGCCGAACGGCTCCGGCAAAAGCAACATTTCGGATTCCATCCGGTGGGTTCTGGGCGAAACCAGCTCCAAACAGCTGCGCGGTGCGGGCAAGATGGAGGACGTTATTTTTGGCGGCACCCAGACCCGCGGCGCAATGGGCTATGCGGCGGTATCGCTGACCATTGATAACTCCGATCATGGGCTGGAAATGGACGCGGACGAAGTAACCATTGGCCGCCGCTATTACCGCAGCGGGGAGAGCGAGTATACCATCAACGGCCAGAGCGTGCGCTTAAAAGATGTGTACGAGCTGCTGCTGGATACCGGCCTTGGGCGCGATGGCTACGCCATTGTGGGTCAGGGGCGCATTGCGGAGATCGTTGGTGCAAAATCCACCGAGCGGCGCGAGATTTTTGAGGAAGCATCTGGCATTGCCAAATACCGCTACCGCAAAAATGAAGCCGAACGCCGCCTGGCCGCGGCGGAGGGCAATCTGGAACGCCTGCGGGATATTCTGGGGGAGCTGGAAAAGCGGGTTGGACCCCTGAAACGCGACAGCGAAAAGGCGGAGCAGTTCCTGGCATATTCCGAGACCCGCAAGGGGCTGGAAATTACCCTGTGGGTGGATTCAATCCGCCGCGCACAGGATACGGTGCGGGACCAGCAGCGCAAGTATGAGGCGGCGGAAAGCGACTATGCACGCATTTCCCGCCAGCTGGATGAATTTGACACCCGCACCGAAGCCCTGCGCGCCGAAGCCCAGCAGCTGATGCTGCAGGTGGAGGAAGCGAACGCTGAGATCCGCACCATTACCGAGCAGAACGCCGGGAGCGAAAGCCAGCTGGCAGTTTTGCAGAACGAAACCGAACACGCGAACGAGCAGATCCGCAGCGCCAGCGATGAGCTGACCCGCGCCGGGGAAGGCGCAAAGGGGATTGCGCAGGAAGCGGACGAGCACAAAGCGGAAATCACCCAGCTGCAAACCGTGCTGCAAAATCTGGATGCCGAGGCGGACAAGCTGCGCCAGCAGCTGAACACGCTGGAACAGCAGGCGCTGCAAAGCGGTGAGCGGCGGGAGATCGTGAGCGCCGCCATGGCCCGCATGCAGCAGAATGCCACTGCCCTGCAGGTGCGGGGTGCGGGGCTGCAATCCGCCGTGGAAGCGGCCCGCGCCCAGCTGAACGGCCTGAAAAACCAGGAAGCCGCCGCGGGTGATGTGGCACAAAAACTGACCGAGGAACGGGACGCTGCTGCCGAGCACCTGAAAGAGTGCGAGGAAGCCGTGACCCGCAACGATAACATCCGCTCCGGCTTAAAGCTCAAGCTGGAAAGCCGCCGCCGCCAGCAGGCGGAAGCCGCTGAAGCTTTGCAGAAGGCCGCAGCGGATAAAAACAACACCGCCCAGCGCATCCGCATTCTGGAGGATCTGGAGCGCAACATGGACGGCTATCAGCAGAGCGTAAAAGCCGTCATGCGCGCCGCGGGCGGTGGGCGGCTGCGGGGCATCATCGGCCCGGTGGCCGGTATCCTGAGCGTGCGCAAGGGGTACGAAATCGCGATTGAAACGGCACTTGGCTTTGCGCTGCAGAACATTGTGGTGCAGGACCAGGGCTGCGCCCGCGCGGCTATCACCTTTTTGAAGGAAGAACGCGCCGGACGCGCAACCTTCCTGCCGCTGGATACCGTGCAGGGCAGCCGATTCAATGGCCGCCTGACCGGCACGGCGGAGGTGGCCGCCGACCTGGTGGAGACCGCCCCCCAGTACCAGCATATTATTGATAACCTGCTGGGCCGCATTATTGTGGTGGAGGATCTGGGCGAAGCGTCGGTGGTGGCCAAAAATCTTGGCTACCGCAACCGCATTGTCACAATGGACGGCCAGGTCATCAACGCAGGCGGTTCCTTTACCGGCGGTTCCACCGCGCGCAGCGTGGGTGTGTTCAGCCGCAAGCAGGAACTGGACGAACTGCGTGCCAAGGTGCTGAAACTGGACGAGCGCCGCGCAGCAGCCGAAAAGGAAGCTGCCGCCCGCAAAGCGGAGGTGGATAACCTGACCGCCCAGCTGGCCGGTGCCGAGAGCGAGGGCATGACCGCCGCTGCGGCCCGCCTGAAAGCCGAGATGGAGCTGGATCAGCTGAACACCGCGCTGGAAGAGGGCAAGAATGCTGCCGCCCACCGCGGGCAGGAGATCGCCGCGCTGGAACAGCAGCTGCGGGAGAACACTGCGGCCGCCGCCCAGGCAGAAAACGCCCGCAAACAGGCGGAAGCCGAGATTGAAACGCACCGCAAAGAGCTGGAAAGCCTGGGCGCTTCCACCAGCGATGTGACCCGCCAGCGGGAGGAAGCATCGCAGAAACTTTCGGATAACCGAATGCAGAAGCTGCGCACCGAGAAGGACCTGAGCCTGCACGAAGCAGCGCTGGAAACCCTGAAAGGCCGCAGCGGCGAAGCTGAAGCCCGCGTGCGGGAACTGCAGGCCAATGTGGCCGCCGCCAAAGAGCGCATTGCCGCCAATGAGCTGCGCGCTAATGAAATCAAGCGAGCCAGAGAAGAAAACAAACAGAAGATCACCGCGGCGGAGGAAACCATCCGCAAGGCGAATGCCGAGCGCATGGAAAAGGAAGCCGCTGTGACCCGCCTGACCCAGGAAAACCGCACCCTGACCGATGAGCGCGAGCGGATGAGCGGCGAGATGGCCCGCTTGGCCGAGCGCAAGACCGCGGCGGAAACTGAGCTGAACACCACGGCATCCAAGCTGTGGGAGGAATACCAGCTGACCGAAGCCGAGGCGGAAAAGCTCTGTGTGCCCTTTGCCAATGTGGCAGACCTGCGCCGCCAGGTGGCCGAAGTGCGCGGCAGGATCCGCGCGCTGGGCAACGTGAATGTGGGCGCGATCGAAGAGTACAAGGAAGTTAAAGAACGGTACGACTTCATGAAAGCACAGGTCACCGATGTGGAGAAATCCCGCGCGGAGCTGAACCGAATGATTGCCGAGCTGTGCAGCGAAATGCAGGAGATGTTCACCGCCAGCTTTAAGGAGATCAACCGCAACTTCGGTGCGATCTTCCGCGAGCTGTTCGGCGGCGGTTCGGCGAGGCTCTATCTTTCGGATGAGAACGATGTGCTGAACTCTGGCATTGAAATTCAGGTTTCGCCCCCCGGCAAGGTCATCAAAAACCTGTCGGCTCTGTCCGGCGGCGAACAGGCGCTGGTGGCCATCAGCATTTATTTTGCCATTCTGGCCGTCAACCCGTCGCCGTTCTGCATCCTGGACGAAATTGAAGCTGCACTGGACGATGTGAACGTTACGCGCTATGCGCAGTATCTGCGCCGCATGACCGAACGCACCCAGTTCATCGTTATCACCCACCGCCGCGGCACCATGGAAGCAGCTGATGTGCTGTACGGCGTGACCATGCAGGAGGATGGTGTTTCCAAGATCCTGCGCCTTGACCTTGAAAACGTTTCCGCTGATCTGATCAGTTAATTCAAAGGAGGAACCGCCATGGGATTCTTCGATATTTTTAAGAAAAAGAAGAAAATGAGCGATGGCCTGGAAAAAACCAGAACGGACTTTTTCCAGAACATCGTCAACACCTTGACCAGCTCTGTTATTGATGATGACCTGTATAATGATTTGGAAGAGCAGCTGATTCTGGCCGATGTCGGCCCCAGCTGCGCGGTGCGTTTGGTGGACGAGCTGCGCGATGAGGTGGAGATCAACGGCCTGCATACCGGCCAGGAAGCGCTGGATGCCCTGCGCGATATCATCCGCCGCGAGGTAAGCCCCAAAACTGACCTGGATCTGAGCGGAAAACCGGCGGTTATTCTGGTTGTGGGCGTGAACGGCGTGGGCAAAACCACCACCATTGCCAAGCTGGCTTATCTGTACAAGGATCTGGGCAAGCGGGTCATGCTGGCGGCAGGCGATACCTTCCGCGCAGCGGCCAGCGAACAGCTGGAAACCTGGGCCGACCGTGCCGGGGTGCCGCTGGTCAAGGCGGGCGAGGGCGCTGACCCCGCAGCCGTGATTTTTGATGCGGTCAAATCCGCCACGGCCCGCGGCTATGATATGGTCATTGCCGATACCGCAGGCCGCCTGCACAACAAAAAGGGCCTGATGGATGAGCTGGCAAAGATCAGCCGCAGCGTGAAAAAGGCCAGCCCGGATGCCAGCCTGGAAGTGCTGCTGGTGCTGGATGCCATTACCGGTCAGAACGCCATCAGCCAGGCGCAGGAGTTCTGCCGCGCCGCCGGTGCCACCGGCGTTGTGCTGACCAAGCTGGACGGCACCCCCAAGGGTGGCTGCATCATCGGTGTGCACGAAAAGCTGGGCCTGCCCATCCGCTTTGTGGGTGTGGGCGAAAAGATCGACGACCTGATCTTCTTCTCCGCCACCGATTTTGCCGAAGCCCTGCTGCCGGAGGTTCCGCAGCATAAAAAAGAGGAAACGGAGCAGGCAGGGGAGGAACAGGCATGATCGTTTGTGCAGCCACCAACAATGCGGGCAAGCTGAAAGAGCTGCGCCGCATCCTGACCCGCTGCGGCCACGAGGTAAAAAGCCTGCGGGAACTGGGTGTAACCCTGGACCCGGAGGAGACCGGAACCACCTTTGCGGAAAACGCAAAGATTAAGGCCGAAGCCTTTTGCAAGGCAACCGGCCTGCCCACCGTGGCGGATGATTCCGGCCTGTGCGTGGATGCCCTGAACGGGGCACCCGGCGTGTACAGCGCACGCTATGCGGGGGAGCACGGCAACGATGCCGCCAACAACGAAAAGCTGATGGCAGAGATGCAGAATGTGCCGGTGGGACAGCGCGCCGCCAAGTTCGTTTCGGCGGTCTGCCTGATCCTGCCGGATGGGCGGGAGCTGGTTGTGACCGGCGAATGCCCCGGCAGTGTGGCCCTGACCCCGGCGGGCGATAACGGTTTTGGGTATGACCCGCTGTTTGTCCCCGATGCCGTCGGCCTGCCCGGCGGCGGCACGGTACCCAACACGGCACACCGCACCTATGCCGAGCTGGCCGATGCCGAAAAAGACGCCATCAGCCACCGCGGCCGCGCCATGGAAAAGCTGGAAGCCGAGCTCGCCGCATTTTTGGGCGAATGAGCCGCAGAGAAAAACTGAATAGAACGATTTGATTTTGACTGAACAATAAGGAGCGAACAATGTCTTTGACAAGCAAACAGCGCGCCGCACTGCGCGGCATGGCCAACACCATGGAGCCGGTTTTCCAGATCGGCAAGGGTGAAATTGATGAAACGCTGATCAAGGGCGTGGATGACTGCATCAAAGCCCGCGAGCTGATCAAGCTGAAGGTGCTGGAAAACAGCGAGTATGATGCCCGCGAGGCTGCCGACATCCTGTGCGAAGCCATCCATGCAGAGTGCGTGCAGGTGATTGGCCGCAAGTTTGTGCTGTTCCGCAAAAAGCCGAAGGAATCTGCTTATGCGGAACTGCTGAAAAAGTAAGATGAAAGCACTGCTATTTGGCGGCACATTTGACCCGCCCCACGCCGGGCACATGAACAACCTGCGGGCCGCCATGCAGGCGGTGCAGCCGGATGTGGTGCTGGTTATGCCGGCGGGCATCCCACCCCACAAGCACGCCAGCGCAACGCCGGGCGAACTGCGCCTTGCCATGTGCGAATGCTTTAAGGCGCTTGGCCCCCAGGTGCAGGTGAGCCAGTGGGAAGTGGACCGCGCGGGCCGCAGCTATACCTATAATACCGTCAGCATGCTGCAGGAAAAGTATCCCGGCGCTCAGCTGTATATGACAATTGGCAGCGATATGCTGGAAACATTTGATGAATGGTACCGCTGGCGGGAAATTTTGGCTATGGTCACCCTGGTGGTGCAAAGCCGGGAACCCGGCGATGGCGACGCTCTGCGTGCAGCAGCCCAAAAGCTGGAAAAAGCAGGCGGGAAGATCATGTTTGCGGATGCCCCGGTGCTGGAGTGTGCCTCCAGCGATATCCGCGCAGGAAAGTATCCCCCTGCCCGGCTGAAGGAGCTGCTGCCCCCGCCGGTGGCGGATGTGATACACCGGAACGGGCTGTACGGCAAGCTGATTTGAAGCCATAGATAGGGTACAATAAAATAGGGAAAGGATGCGGATCTTGATGACAGTGGACGAAGCAAAAGCGCTGGTAAAAAGCCGTTTGAGCGAAAAGCGTTACAAGCACACCATAAATGTAAAAAAAATGGCAGTCAAGCTGGCAAAACGCTATGGCGCGGATGAGGAAAAGGCCGCATTAGCGGCACTTTTGCACGACAGCGCGAAAGAACTGCCCAAGGCAGAGATATTGCAGATTTTTGCTGACAATGCTATAATAGCTAAAAATGCCGCCAAGCGCCCTGCGCCGGTGTGGCATGGGTACGCAGCCTCGGTTTTGTGCCAGACACAGTGGGGTGTGACGGACCCGGAAATTTTATCTGCCATTGAGTGCCATACCACCGGCAAACAGAACATGAGCCTGTTGGACAAGATTATTTACATGGCGGATATGACCAGTGCCGAACGGGATTACCCCGGTGTGGAGGCGCTGCGTGCCGAGGAAATGCAGAACCTGGACCTGGCGCTGTGCCATGCACTGGAACAAAGCATTGCCTTTGTGCGCGAAAAAGGCAACCCACTGGACCCCGATACCGTTGCCGCACTGGATGATGCCCGCGCGGCCTGCACCCGATAAAGGGGCAGGCACTGCCTTTTGCGGGTGTGCCGTAACCGAATAAGATGAAAGACCAGTTCCCATCGTTTGAATAAAAGGGAGGAACGTTATGAGCGAGATCCGCAGGGTAAACACCGGCGATGCGCCGCGCAATGTCTACCATGCTGGTGACGCGCCGCGCACGGTGAACACCGGGCGTACTGTGAAAACAGGCAGTGCGCTGAATCAGGATGAGTACGAAGCTGCCCGCC
>ULNS01014851.1_pt1 | contig 9376 bp, 9 predicted proteins | sample 1951981 | NCBI WGS metagenome assembly ULNS01 (sample SAMEA4835583, study PRJEB28245) | human gut metagenome | biome: gut microbiome; material: fecal sample | place: Denmark | collected 2008
TCTGTCAGCATAGAAACCTCTTTCAATATCATGCCATATAACGCCTCTTATACTTTTGTTACTCATCTTCTTTTTTATATTCATAATACTCACGCTTTCTTTGAAGAATAAGACCTGCTATAATCAGAACAGCCATAATTAAAGCAGCTATGCCAAGCTTTCTGGCGCACTCTCCGTAACTATACCATGCAGCCCCGAATATAATCAGCTTATGGTAGGTAAGCGGTATAAATATATCTGCTCCTGCAAATATAATAACAGCCACACCTGATATAACATCTGACGAAAATATTATTTCAAATATAATTCCTATAAAACATGTTATTGCAATCATCAAAGCCATTAATATCCAGTAAACAAACATTACCTGCATACCTGTTACCTGACCTGCCGGCAATACATCCAGATTCATTAATTTATAACTTGAATAACTGTTCCAGTTAAAAAACACATCAAACTTAGTTGCTGCATATGCAATTGCAGCCAGTTCATATATTAATGACAACACTGCCGAATACACTATCGTACAGATACTCTGCCACAGATATATTCCTGCTCTCGAACTGTATTTCAGAATTATCATTGGATCTCTGTCACATTTCATCATTCTCTGATTGCAGACAGATGCTATAATCATCATAAGAGGAAATACATAATTCTGTGACATACAGGTCAATACATCTAATACACACGGTGTTCCCGACACATTTCTTTGTAAAGACCTTAAGAAAATTGTAAGCAGAACTTCCTGTGAAATAACTGCTCCCGCAAGCCAGAACAACATTTCTGTATTAACATATCTTCTTTTTAATTCATTCCACATATTATTTACCCATTCTCACATACTTACCCGGAGTTACTGAGAAATACAACTGCCATTCTTCTTTGTTCAGCTTATCAGCATTTATGCTGTGAGGAAATGATATGCTGTGGATAAGGAAAGGTATATCTACAGTAATGCTCGTCCCCTGCTCAAACTTAGAAAAATTGACATCTTTGTTAATTTCTCTTATATAATCATTAGATACTCCCTGTGAAAAAGCTCCCGATGCAAGTCTGATATCTGCATAAGGAAATCCTTTCATCTCACCCGTTATATCTAACGTACATTCAGCAACCATCACATATAAATCATCCTGCTCATCACTTCTGTCTTTTCGTTTATCAATTCCATACTCATTCATAAAATCATCAATTGACATAACCTTATAGCTATTAACACAAGCCGAATATCCGCTAAGTTCAACCTGTTCATTAATCTCATATTCAGTAACACTTCCCTGTGGATACATATTATTGACTTTAACTATATAGAACGCTGCCACTCCCGCCAATATACATACTAACGCTATTATTAATATTTTCTTCTTCATATCAGATTGCATCCTTTCTTCTGCTTCGTACAAAATACGATACTGTTATCAGCACTATTAATATCACCATATCAATTATCATAAATTTCAGTTCAGAATAACGAAGCTTTGATGCTGTCAGATATTCCATAGGACCATCTCTTCCAATAGATGAACAAACAATATAATAAAAGAAATACATCATGAATGGTGTAAGTGCGACCATAAACCTGTTATTTACAAGGTCTGCAAATATGTATGCAATACAGTTAATAAGTCCAAATCCCACAAATGCAAATAAAAATACTATAACAGCCATTGCAAATGGTGCTTTAAAAAATAAATCTCCAAAAACTGACAGTTTTGAGAAATTAAACTGTGAGCTGACCGATTCTGGCTTAAAAGCTGGCAAAATCATAGCTGTCACAACAAATGATATAACAAGCGGAAAGCTTGCCACAAAACCACCTACTATAAACTGGGCAAAAAGCTTCGCTTTGTAATACTTCTTTTTATCAATTCTTGTAAATATATTATTAACATAATGCTTCTTCACATCCATCAATATACTTATAGAATATGGCAATGCTGTCAGCAGCGGCATAATAAAGTAATAAAGAAATACATAAGACCCCGGTCTTACTCCCATCCACTTCATATATAGTCCCGGAAGCTGTATACCGCTGTATTTCCCCATCTCAAGCAGTTTATCTAATGTTTTTCTTGCTGGAATAATCTCGTTCCATATATTAAACCCTACGATAACTAATCCTATTACTACTGATACAATAAGCATCTTATTCTTAAATGCTCTTTCCATTTCTATTTTAATTAATTTATTCATTTTCTCCTCCTGGTTCATGTATGATTGCTAATGGCCCTATATATGGTGATGTCCTATCATGAAAACTCAAAGCAATTGTGTCATTTTCAACCTCTTCGTCTGTAAATATACAATATAATATTAATTTTTTTGTTTCACCTTTTTCAAAACTGAAATATGTTTTTCCCATTTGATTGGCTTCTGCATCAGAGCCAACCGTTCCTGCATTTTTAATAGGCGGATGTGTTCCATCATCTTTTAAACTTTCTATATACCAAACAGTCTGAAAAATATTATCATATACACCAGATGTTTCGTTATCATCAACATCCTTAGTTATTTCTAATTCTACTGCTGCATAGTAATAATCTGATATAAAGTTATTATTACTATCCATGCTAGCCTTCTTATTTTCTAATCCATAATCAATCCTATTTATATCAAAGTCACACTGTCTCGATACTTTACAATCATTAACTCTTACATGAAATATGTTATAAGTACTTCTATCATTTTCATCATATTTACCAGATGTCAAAATATGCAATTTTACATCGAACTCTTCTCCATATCCAGCAATTTCTATTCCTTCATATGGTTTACTTTCTGTAGAATCATTTTTAACATTTACTGTAGTCTTCTCTGTCTCTTCCTGACTTGTTGCTAGTGTCGGCATTTCTTTTGTCAGCTTATCTATTGTTCCATTCTTAACACCTATTAGAATTGACAATAATAATACTGCTATAACGAATATACTTATTACTGCACTTTTTATTTTCTTCTTCATATTTCTCCTTTTCAATCAGATACATATAAATATCCATCTTCATCAATGTATCTTTTATATTTATCAATTTCAATAGCCCATGCACAAGCGGTCGTTTTTTTGCACAAGTGGTAACTATTTCATAAAAACGCTCTATCTAATTTGCCTCTGGTTCATGTATGATTGCTAATGTTCCTTTGCATGGTGACCCCTCAATATAAAAATCTATTGCTAATGTTTCATTCTCAAATTCTTCATCTGTTATAAGATAGTATAATGTTATTGTTTTAGTTTCACCCTTTTCAAGATGAACATTTCCATGAGTATTGTCTGAACTTGTCCCAACATTTTCATAATTTTCAATTTTATTATATGTACCATCTTCATTCAGTTTTACAGAATGCCATAATGTATGGAATTCATTATCATTATCTAATATTATATCATTATCATTAATATCTTTAGTAACCTCTAACTCTATCATTGCATAGTAATAATCTGATATAAAATTATAATCTGCATCAACACTATCTTTCTTATCGTCTAGTCCAAATCTTATTCTATTCACATCAAAATTGCATTCTCTGGAAATATTAACGGTTCTAACAGATATATAAAATACATTATATGTTTTCCGATTATTTTCATCATATTTATATCTTATATCATCATCCCTCAATTCAAACTGCTGACCTATATATGCCACATCTCTTTTACTTAAGTTTTCTTCTCTTGCAGAATCATTACCTGTATTGTTTTGATTTTCATTTTGTATATCTGTCTGTTCCTGTTTTGTTTCAAGTGTTGGCATTTCTTTTGTCAGCTTATCTATTGTTCCATTCTTAACACCTATTAGAATTGACAATAATAATACTGCTATAACGAATATACTTATTACTGCACTTTTTATTTTCTTCTTCATATCTTCCCCCTATATTAAAAAGACTGTACATTGAATTTCATCAAAGTACAGTCTTAATGTAATTCCCTATTCACTTCTTTTCAAGAGCATATACACAAGCGGTCGTTTTTTGACACAAGTGGTAAATATTTCATGAAAATGCCCTATCTAATTTGTCTCTGGTTCATGTACGATTGCTAATGTTCCTTTGCATGGTGACCCATAATAATGAAAATCTATTGCTAATGTTTCATTCTCAAATTCTTCATCTGTTATAAGATAGTATAATGTTATTATTTTAGTTTCACCCTTTTCAAAATGTACATTTCCATGAGTATTGTCTGAACTTGACCCTACATTTTCATAATCCTTAATTTTGTTATATGTACCGTCCTTATTAACCTTAACACTAGTCCATAATGTTTGTAAATTATTATAATCATCTGCAAACATTTCATTGTCATTAATATCCTTGGTTACTTCCAATTCAACCGTCATATAATAGTAATCCGATATAAAATTATTATTATCCATACTATCTCTTTTTGTACTCAATCCAAAATCAATTCTATTAATATCAAAGTCGCATTGTCTAGAAATATTGACGCTCTTAACAGTTATATAAAATACATTATAAGTTTCTCGATTATTCTCATCATATGTATATTTTACATCATTATTTCTTAATTCAAACTGCTGACCAACATTTGCTATATCTCTTCTGCTAGAATTTCTTATTCTCACAGAGTTACTGCTTTCATTTTTTTGAGACTCATTTTCTGCTGACTTCTTTGTCTCTTCCTGTTTTGTTTCAAGTGTCGGCATTTCTTTTGTCAGCTTATCTAGTGTACCATTCTTAACACCAATTAGAATTGCCAATAATAATACTGCTATAACAACTATACTTATTACTGCACTTTTTATTTTCTTCTTCATATCTTCTCCTTATACTAAAAAGACTGTACATTGAATTTCTTCAACATACAGTCTTAATGTAATTCCCTATTCAATTCTTTTCAAGAGCATATGCGCAAGCGGTCGTTTTTTTGCACAAGTGGTAATTATCTTGTTTTAAAAAACTTATTTAATTTGCTTATGGTTCATGTACGATTGCTAATGGACCTATAAATGGTGAACTTTTAAGGCTAAAACTTATAACAAGTTTATCATTTTCGACTTCTTCATCCGACAATATATAATATAATGTTAATGTTCTTGTTTCTCCTTTTTCAAAGCTAAAATTTGTTTTTCCAATTTGATTAGTTTCCGCATCAGAGCCAACGCATGCACTAGTTTTAAATGACTGTGTTGTTCCATCGCTATTCAATTTTAATATGGACCAAGTCGTCTGAAAAACATTCATATAATCCATCACATCATTATCATCAATATCCTTTGTTATCTCCAATTCTACTGTTGCATAATAAAAATCTGATATAAAATTATTGTTTACATCCAAACTTTCTTTCTTATTATCCAATCCAAAATCCAACCTGTTAATATCAAAATCACACTGTCTCGATATCTTGCAATCATTAACTTTTACATGATATATATTATATGTAGTTCTATCATTTTCGTCGTACTTACGGCCATCTATTTTTCTACGTATTACAAACTCTTCTCCATATTCAGCAACCTCGATTCCATCATAAGGTTTACTTTCTGTAGAATTATTTCTCGCATTTACCGTTGCCTTTTCTGTCTCTGCCTGATTTGTTGCAAGTGTCGGCATTTCTTTTGTCAGCTTATCTAGTGTACCATTCTTAACACCAATTAGAATTGCCAATAATAATACTGCTATAACAACTATACTTATTACTGCACTCTTTATTTTCTTCTTCATATCTTCTCCTTATACTAAAAAGACTGTACATCCATCAATGTACAGTCTTAATGTAATTCCCTATTCACTTGTTTTCAATAGCATATGCACAAGCGGTCGTTTTTTGACACAAGTGGTAATTATTCTTTATCTTTCTTAACATATTTGGTCGAAAGGAATATATGACATGTTACCTTTCCTTCCTTTTCCTCATACCTGATTTCCCCATTATATTTGGCAACAATATCCCTTATGCTCTTCGTACCAATTCCATGATTATTCTTATCAAGCTTAGTAGTCAGGAACGGATTCTTTCTGTTAAGAAATGTTTCTTTAACAGGATTCTCCACATCCATGAATATTCCACCCCTGCTTGTTATCTCAACATTGACATACGGATCACTGCATTTTGCTGCTGCCTCGATTGCATTATCAATTACATTTCCGGCAAGAATACACATATCTATATCATCAATCAGTCCAACCTGACCAAGTACCATACATGTAAATGCTATATTCTGCTTTTCACATTTATCATTCTTATCATTGAGAATATAATTGAGCGTTCTATTATCACAGTATTTTCTATAAGCATATGAATTGATTTTCTCACTCATAATATTCTTTAAGAAATCTTCTGCCTTATCATAATTGTTGTCATCCATATAACCAATTGCAGAAGTCAGGCACTGCTTAAGGTCGTGTCTTAACTTTCTGCTTTCTTCATACATTTTCTGGACACGTTCAACCTCAAACTGTTCGTTAGCATATTCTATCCTTTTATTAATCTCCTCTGTCCTGTTAAAAAAGTCCTGCATCCAATGTCCGATTATTTCAAATGTTAAAACTGTCACAATTAATATTCCAGCGGTCTCTACCCCATAATTATATGTGTCATATATGCCTGTTCCAAAGAATAATCCCGCCAGCACTGAACTTACACATATCTGTATGAACATCATTTCCAGATTATCCAATTCCCAGTATTTTATAATTACTGCAGACAGATAGACTACAAACATATATAATTCCACAATCAGATATATGATACATATTGCTATTATATCAGCCTGATTAGCAGATAATATGGCTATTCCGATACAATTTATCAGTGATATTTCCAGTATTACCTTAATTGTTATCTGTTCTATATACTGTACAATCAGAATGGCAATGATAATCATTAGTTCCATTATCACCCATGGATTAATTCCATAATATGTCATTATATAGACTGCTGCCCCTGCACCCACTAACAGAACCATCTTAATCACATGTATTATATTATCTCCCGTCAGCTTCCTTATCTTGTCCATAATAAATATTACACCTGTATTCATTACACACAGGAATACACATGTAAGCACTATATTGATTATATCCATCATACCTGTTTCCTACCTGTTATTATCAAACATGAATTTTCTGTATTCTTCTATGACATCTTTCTTCCTGCGCCTGCTTATAGGAACACGCTCGTTATTATACATCACAAATACATCGTTATCTTCATCAATGCACTTAATATATTTCATATTAATAAGCACGCCCTTGCTTGACTGCACAAATCCATATTTTTCAAGCTCTGCAACATGCTTACTATACGAATCTGCCAATAATATTTCTCCTTTAAGACTTTTGACACATATCTTTCTTTTCTGCGTTGCAATTGAAACAACCCTGTCAACATAGAATTTCTCTCCACCCAGTTCTATTACCTGCCTCATCTTTATCAGTTTATCAACTATCTTTACCATCATTCTTGTAAATTCACGGTCAAATCTGTCTTTAACTATATACCCAAGCGGTCTGAATCTGAATGCTTCATAAACCAGATTCTCATGAGATGTAACAAATATTATAATTGCGTCATTATTCATTAATACTATCTGTTCCGCAATATCAAATCCATTCTCATCGCCCAGTTCAAGATCAAGAAATACCATATCATAAGCATTGTCTGAATAATTACTAATAATTGTCTGACCGTCATTGTAGATATCCACCTGACAATCTTCTCCCTGAAAATACTGCTTAAATACATCTTTTATAGTCGTCCGTTCCTTCTCACAGAACTCTCTGTTGTCATCACATACTGCCACTTTCATTGCTGTCTGTTATCTCCTTATAGAAATCATTCTTGTAAAATGTAATCTTCACCCGTGTATATTCGCCCTTTACCGACTCAATACTTATGTCATGTCCTAACTTGTCACACAGCTTCTTTACAATATAAAGTCCCATTCCTGTTGCCTTGGAGAACTCTCTTCCATTCTCCCCTGTAAATGATTTGTCAAAAACTCTCGGCAAATCTGACGCATTTATGCCAATTCCATTATCCAGTATTTCAAGGACAACACATTTTTTATCCTCTGCTGCCGACATCTTTATATACGACTCTGCCTTTGTCTTATCCTTGTACTTTATGCTGTTATTCACTATCTGGTTAAGCATGAATTCCATCCACTTTGCATCTGTAAGAACAATCCTGTCTGCATTGCTCACTTCAAATGTGATATCATTTTCAAGCAGATCATCCTTATTCTTTAATGCTACATTACTTATAATCTTAGACAGTCTGGCATCGTTAATTATATAGTCTTTTTCTGCATTTTCGCTTCTCACATAATAAAGAATCTGCTCAATATAGTTATTGATTCTGCGAATCTGCGTATTCATCCTGTCCGCAAATTCTTTATCACATTTATCCATGTTATTATGAAGCATGAGTGTAAGTGAGGCTATCGGAAGCTTTATCTCATGAATCCACATTTCAACATACTCTTTGAACTGCTCCATTCCCTGCCTGTATCGTTTAACATTCTCCGTCATTGACCTGTCTATGTCACTCACGGAATCATAGAAAATCTGACCTTCATAGAAAGCCGGTCTGACAAGTGTCTCTGTAATAAGATATTTTTCTTCAAGTGCAGCTATGTTAATCTCCAGTTCGTCATAGAACTTCTTTCTGTGGTAATAATCTGCCAGCACAACTGCAATATAGCATATTATCATTATACATATTTCTGCGATTATCAACTGGACAGACACCTTGAATGCCGCCATCATAAGTACGCTTATGATAAGCATTGCCACAAATATGCACACTGAATACAGTCTGTCTTTAATATATTTTCCTAGCCTCATACAAGAATATATCCCTGTCCCTTTCTTGTCTCAATAACATCTTCCATGCCAATATCTTTAAATCTGCCTCTTAATCTGCTTATATTCACAGTCAGCGCATTGTCATTAAGATACTCCTCATTGTTCCACAGCTCAGTCATAAGCTCATCTCTTGAAACTATATGCTCCCTGTGTGATAACAGATACATGAATATTGTCATTTCATTTTTAGTAAGAGTTATCTCGTCATCCTTATACTTAATTACACCCTTGTGTGGCAGTATTTCCATTCCACGGTAAGCTGTTGTATTATCTGACTTCGCGCCAATCCTCTTAAATACTGCATTAATTCTTAAGAGCAGTATTGTAGGATTATATGGCTTGGTTATATAATCGTCTGCCCCATAACTCATGGAAAGCACCTCGTCAGCCTCGGAATCCCTGCTTGTAACCATAATTACCGGCACATCTGATTTACTCCTTAACTGCTGTAAAAGCATTTCCCCATTCATATACGGAATATTGATATCAAGCAGTACCAGGTCAGGCTCTGCAGCAATAATACTGTCACATGCATTTTTAA
>ULNS01027494.1_pt1 | contig 9302 bp, 9 predicted proteins | sample 1951981 | NCBI WGS metagenome assembly ULNS01 (sample SAMEA4835583, study PRJEB28245) | human gut metagenome | biome: gut microbiome; material: fecal sample | place: Denmark | collected 2008
GAACTATGCCCAAAATCAGAAAAAGGAGCTTATGGTGTTTCTCGATAATCCCAAGGTGGAAATGACCAACAACCTTGCAGAGAGAACTGTGAAGCCGTTTGTTATTGACAGGAAGAATTTCTTGTTTTCCGACACTGAAAAGGGTGCAGAGGCAAGTGCGGCGGCCATGACAATAATCGAAACTGCTAAGAGGAACAATCTTGATGTATATGGGTATCTGCTGTATCTTCTGACGACATTGCCTGCGTTAGGAAAAAATCCATCGGAAGAATCGCTGATCGGGCTGTTGCCGTGGAGTGATTCCCTGCCTGACTACTGCAAGGCACAATACTCTGAAATACTATGACATAGTTATTTGCAGTAACTTGCAGTTGTTCGTAGTTGTTTGTATATACTTGAAGCCGGACGGGATTGTCCGGCTCTTTTTGTTGGGGGTGGTGGGGTTGGCGGATACTTATAAATAGCGTAGCTACGGCATTTTTTTCAATATATTACGGCGTGTTCGGGTGGCTTTTGAAATGTTCCGCATAAACTGTTCTACCGATATGGAACAAAGGAACGGTCGAATTGAGCGTCAGGGTAACGAAAATCCAGAAGTTGATATTTATCGTTACGTTACCAACAAATCCTTTGATTCTTACCTCTTCCAGATCCTCGAGAACAAGCAAAAGTTTATTTCACAGGTCATGACAAGCAAGACACCCGAAAGAACCTGCGCTGATATGGACGAAACTGCTCTTGATTATGCCGAGGTAAAAGCTTTGTGCGCAGGCAATCCCAACATAACAAGAGGAGCTTTCGGAAAAGGGCGATTTTACGTTATAAAAACTAAAAGAGCATTACGTAAAATGTAATGCTCTTTTAGTTTTTAATCGATAAACTGCATATAGAGTCTGAGCTAAAACCAATAACTTATGAAAAGATTGTATTGATTTTCAATTGATAACACTGTATAATAAATTTTGGTAAATTATGTTGCCGGAAAGGACGGTTACTATGCTCGGATTATATCTTGCAATGATCGACACACATGAAGAAAAAAACAAATTTGAAGAACTATATAAGGAATATAAAAGCACAATGTATAACTTTGCAATGGCCATTCTAAAGGACAGCTATATGGCTGAAGATGCTGTACATAATGCTTTTTTAAAAGTAATAAAGAATTTAGATAAAATTAACAAGGTAAAGTGTAATGAAACCCGTAATTTTCTGGTTATATTAGTTAGGAACAGTTCAATCGACATATATAATCAAAATAAAAAGATTGTACCGATAGATGAATTAGATGAAACAGATACCATTGATCTGCCTGATCTTATTGAAAAGCGCCTCGAGCGTGAGCGGGTCTTTGAAATAATATCCAATATGGACGAAAAATATTCTGACATTCTTATGCTTAAATTTTTTTATAATTGCAGTAATGAAGAGGTGTCACAGCAACTGAATATAAATCCCGAACACGTTTCTATTCGTCTTTTTCGTGCAAAAGCCAAACTCAAAAAGTTAATTATGGAGGAATATGAACATGACTGATTTGGAATTTGAAAGGTATATAACTTCTGTTATAAAAGAATACGGTGCAAATTACATAGATGAGAAGTTGATTGACAACACACCGCATAAATTTTCCGCAGAGTTTGAGCGGAAGATGAATATTTTAATGGGAAAGAGCAGTAAAAAGATTAAGATTACACCAAAAAAATTTATCATTGTAGTAACAGCAGCATTACTGGCAGTATTTATAATGGCTATGAGCGTTAGTGCTGTTAGAGAAGCATTTATAAAGTTTTTAATGAATATTTTCGATACACATACGGTGGTGCAGTCAGTTGATGATGTATCCGCTCCTCTTGATTTTAACGATAAATACGAAATAACCGAAGATATGTCGGATTATGAACTTACAAATTTCTCTGAAGACGTTTTTAGCCGTGAATATATTTATGAAAGCGACAATTGTACTGTTTATTTTACACAATATATAAAAGAATATTATGATATAGCTATAAATACAGAGGACTATAATATGGAAACAATTTATGTAAATGGCTGTGAGGGATATTATGTTAATATGTATAACCAAGACGGTCAAATTATAAGTTGGGACAATGGTGATTATGTTATGTCAATACTTGTTTCATGCGATAATGAACAAGTTATTGGTAAAAACAAACTAATTGATATGGCAAATTCTGTGCAAAAAATAGAATAATAAAAATATTTTGCAGAAAAGTGTAATTTCACCCTCTTTCAAATGGTTATATCCATTAGAAAGGGGGTGAAACATTATGAAAAAAATGGTGGTTGTTTTTGTACTTATGCTTTCAATGATATTTTCTATAGGGATTTCTGTTTGTGCATACGGTGAGCATAATACTATTTCTCCATATTATCTGTATACATATTCTGCTGAAAGTAACTTAAATATTGTGGGTGATACTGCATATTGTAAAAGTGTAATAAAAGGCGGAAGTGCAGTAACTCAAATTAATGCTACGCAGTATCTTGAAAAGAAGAATGGCAGCAAATGGGAATCTGTTAGCAATGGTACATGGAGCGATTCTATAAATGGGAAATCGCTTACACTCAGAAACAGCATGAGCAATCTCGACAACGGGACTTATCGTGTCAGAACAGTCGCTACTGTTTACAGTGATAGAGAGTTAGAGTTAATTGAGAAAACAAGTAAAGAAATTACAGTTTAAAAATGAAAGGAACGTGTTTATATGTCAAAAAATATTATGGAAAATTCATTTAATAACGATAGACTGGAAAATGAAGCTTGTGATAAATTTGAGAACTTAATCAATAGCTTTTCGATTGCAACTCATTCTAATGGTGCTAATGATGAAAAGTCTGTCGCTTTTCCTAACGAGTACGGCGGAGCATTTTACGCTGACGGTAAGTTGAACATTTGTCTTACCGATGTTTCAGAAAAGTCAACAGTCTCTTGTAAGGAAATTGTAGGAGATGACAACGTAAACTACATAAAATGCACTTATCCGTATAATTATCTGCGTGAAGTAAATAATTATATTGTAAATCTTATGTCTAATAATAACGATAAGTATGCAATCAATACAGTGGGCATAACTCAAAAAGACAATGTTGTCAACGTTTCGGGTTTAACATCCCAGAAAGCAGAGGAATTAAGTGACGAACTAATATCAAAAGGTTTTGAAAAAAAATCTTTTGATATTATCGTTGATGAAATGCGTCCTACTCCTGCTGCAACATATGCCCGCCCTGGAGATAGAGTGTATACATGGACAGGCGGCACACGCGGTTCGCACATTGCAACAATTGGTTTCAATGCAAAAAATTCAAGTGGAAAAAACGGATTTGTTACAGCGGAACATGCTCTTTGGTACGAAAAAAATTTAGGTATTTATGAATACGATTGTTCATCAGTATCAAATTGCACTGCAAGCAAATCAACGGATTCCTGCTTTGTGCCTTTTAATAGTGGAATTACCGGACTTACAGGATTGATTAACAACAGCGGATTATATGGAAATACGACATATAAATTAACAGCAAGCTATAATGCAAGTGCTGATCTTGAAGGTGTAACGCTAACAGGATTTGGAAAAACAAGTAAGAAATACACAGGTGTTGTTCTTCGTACATCGGTTTCATATTCGCTTACTGGCGGAGATGGAACACTTATCACCGATGCATTGGAAATGAAAACAGCATATAAAAAGCCTGCCGGTGGTGATAGTGGAGGAACTGTTGCAAAAATAAAAGATGCCTCGGTAACGCCACAAACTGCAATTTTAGCTGGAATACTTTCGGCTACATCCGACTATACTTCAACATCTGGAAATTACACCCTTGCCTATGTTCCTAAAGTAAAAAATATCACAACAGCATTAAATGTGACATTTTATGGCGGCTCAAATTGACCCATAAGACTCATAAGGAGATCAGCTATGAAGAAAAATCAGATAATAACTGTTCTGTCGGCTGTATGTTTTTTTCTGACCGCTTGTTACCACACCGAAAGTATAACCACTGAACAAACAACCATATCGGAAAGTCAAAGTCTGCCTGAAACAGCAGTAATACAAAGTTCAGCAGTACAGAGTACCATTGGTAATGAACTGGCATTTGAAACCGATATACAAACGGAAAATCAGGAGGACAGTGAATCTGAAACCATTAAACAAACGCTGCAAAGCACTTTGGAAGAGAACATATATGTTGACGAGATAAATGAGCTTATGAAAATGAATTTAATGGTAATTTCCCCGGATAGCAGCTACGACTCGTTGGATGGGGGTAAGGACTTTTATGCTCAAGCACAGTCAAAATACTCTGATATCCTGAACAGTTTTATTGATTTTCCGTCAAATTATGAATTATTCGGAGGGGCGTATTTTCAGAACGGCTATCTTCATATAATGGTTACCGATATGGACAGATCTGAATTTATACCTGAAACGATCGGAAACGAAAACATTATTATTAAGGAGTGTGATTTTTCGTATTCTTATCTTGAACAGGTAAAGCATTATATCGATTCTCTTGCTCTTGGGCGGGAAAACGTGCTCAATTCATATATTGTTTCAATCGTTAATAACGCTGTATTGATTACAGTTTCAACTGATGATGCAAAAGCATATCTATATGACATAATTGAAGAAGGTGGATACGATAAGGGTTCTGTTGAAATAAGTGTAACAGATTCCGTTGTTGCAAATCCCGCTTAACTGACAAAATCAAGGACTTAGGATCTCAATCCAAAAGAAAAACGACTGAAAGAAATAATATCAGTCGGTAAAAAAGAGCGTATGCGCATTGGTATGTAACTTTGGACTTGTGATATAAGCAGCACTCCCTATGTGTTTTCATCGTCCTAATTTGTACGGACAGCACAAAAATACCCCACCTATGGCAAAAATTAAGAATTAAGCAGTAAACTGACTTCGTTTTTCGGACGGAGTCAGTTTTGTTTTAAGTGGAATGCGTCGGTTGTTGTAGAAATCAATGTATTGACTTATGAGTAGACAAACCTCCTCATAAGTTTTCAGTTTCACCCAATAGATACACTCTGGTTTAATGATAGAAAAGAAATTTCCTACCAAAGCGTTATTATAAGAGCCTCCGCATCTTGACATTAATTGTAAAATGTTGTGATTAAGTTAGCTTAAAATACTGATATAAAGTGTATTGAAAGCCTTGGGCACTGTGGAGCTGCAACTCTCCGGTGACCATTTCCTTTCTTTTGGCAGCTATTATTGTCTCCAAAACCAACTGTACATTTTGTGTATTTATGTCAAAAGGCATCACCAATTTGTGTGATGACCTTTGGCATTTTTAATGTTCAGTCTAATATTTGCTTAAAAGATGAAAACACTGCATGATTTTCATTTATTGAATATGTTCTGTTGCAAAAAAATACCGGATATGATATAATAAAAAAAATCCAAACATTTCAAGGTGAACTCAATGCCATTAACAATAGCAATATGTGATGATAACGAAGATCAGATAAAAGAGTTGCGGCGGCTTCTCGGAGAATGGTCCGCAGACAAGCCCTTTGCACTCAATATAGACGAATACATCAGTGCGGAAAGCTTTCTTTTTTCCTATCCTGATAAGCCATGCGACCTTATCCTGCTGGATATTGAAATGAAGCGGCTGAACGGTATGGAGCTTGCCCAAAAGCTGCGTTCGGACGGAAATATGCTGCCGATAATTTTCATCACGGGATATTCCGACTATATGAACGACGGCTACGAGGTAGAAGCTCTTCATTATCTGCTGAAACCAGTTGACAAATCAAAGCTTTTTGCGGTACTTGACCGATACATAAAGCGGCATACTCCCGAAAATGAGATAATGCTTGCCTGCGATGAGGGCAGTATTCATGTTTCGCCCGATATGGTCATTTCCTGCGAAGCTGTGGGTAAGAAAACTCATGTGCATTTGCGGGATAAGGTCATTGTCTGCAATTCGGGGATAAGCACTATGAAAAATATGCTGCCCGAAGAATTTGTTTTCTGTCATCGTTCGTATATCGTAAATATGCGGTATGTTCGCAGCATCGGCAAGACGGATATTATGCTTGACAGTGGTGAAAAAATCCCGCTTTCACGTCGGCTTTATAAGGAAGTTAATGAGCGATTTATTCAATATTATACAAAGGAGTAAAAACACATATGACTATTGAAGAACTTGTGAAAAATCCAAAGGTTATGGATGATGAGGTTCTGTTTAAAAAAATAAAAGATGCATTTATAGAGTTATATGATAAAGATAAAGACTTAATTAACAATATTCCTGCTAACATAGAAATCGAACTTAAAGATAAATCTGGAAACGAAGGTAAATACTATGTTGGTGAAAGGTCCATTGTATTTAGGTTTGCTCATTATCTTCAAAACTATTTATACAACACTGATTATCAAAAATATCATTTGGATTGTGAATACAATAGAAATGGTATTGAGACAAAGAAATTGCCCGATTTTAAATATGGTACATTTCCTGATTTGATTATTCATAAACGTGGTGAAAATGGTAAAACAAATCTACTTATTATGGAATTTAAAACATATTGGAACAAAAGCTCCCAAAAAATTGAAAGAGATAAATTAAAGGTCAGTCAATTTGTTGATAAAAAAGGGCAATATAAATTTAAATATGGTTTATTTGTACTTATTGAAAAAGAAATAGAAAATGTAAAAATAGAACTTATATTATAATGTATAATGGGAGAATTATGATTATTTATTTTTTACTTTTTATTATTATATTTATTTTTATTATAGGAATGTACATTCTTTTCCGCCGCACCCTATACAATATGATAGACCGCCGAATAGAGCGGTTTCAGAGTGAGCTTATCGAAAAGCAGGTGCGTGAGATACAGAATATGTACCGTCAGGTGCGTGGTTGGCGGCACGAGTACCGCAACCATATCAACAATATGAAAATACAGCTTTCCGAGGGCAATTATGACAAGCTGTCCGACTATCTGAATGAGCTTGCGGACGATCTGGACACGGTGGACACAGTAATAAAGACGGGCAATGTTATGGCGGACGCTATCCTAAACAGCAAGCTGAATGTTGCGGAGAAAATGAATATAAAGCTTAACGTGAAAGCGAATGTTCCCGACAAGCTGCCTATGAGCGATGTTGAGCTTTGTTCAATGCTTGGAAATATACTTGATAACGCAGTCGAAGCCTGCGGCACGCTTCCCGAAGAGGAACGCTTTATGCGTGTGTATATCGGCAAGCTGAAAGGACAGCTGTATCTTTCCGTGCAAAACTCCGCAGGCAAAGTCCGCAAGTCGAAAAATACATATCTCTCCACCAAAGAGGGCGAACACGGCTACGGGTTATTCCGAATAGACAGAGTTGCGAAAAAGTACGGCGGCTATGTCAATCGTCAGAATGAAGAGGGAGTGTTTGCCACTGAAATAATGGTGCCGCTTTGCGGTTAGTTGTACCATTCGTGCCGTATTTTGACCGTTCGTTCCGAGATCGGCGCGAACGGTCTTTTTTGTGGTATTATGAATGCGAGGTGAGATTATGGTAAAGGTAACAAAATGGGACAGGAAAAAGAAGAAAGAGGATCGGGCAAAATACCGAAATGAGCAGGCAAAAATTAAGTATAAAATCTCTGAGAATATGCGGTATATTCTTGCGGAACTATGGAAAAGCCATCCGCTAATGTTTGTTCTGATTTTTGCTCAGGTGATAGCACTTGTCGCAGAATCGCTTTTCACGACCTTTACAGGGAAATATGTTGTTGAGCTTGCCTTGGGAAAATCATCAAGGATCCGGCTTGCGGTGATATGCCTTTTGCTTATTATCGGCGAGCAAATTACAAAATATATCACGCACGAAATTTATGATTACGGCGGATATTACGGAGATTATAAATTTGCCTGCCATATGACCCGAAAAATTATACGCAAGAATATGTCCACAGACTATGAAAACAATGAAAGCTGTAAAAATAGCGATGCCATACAAAAGGCGTGGGCAGGCTCTGATTATATATCATATCAGACTATAAACACAATAAAATTATTTCTGTCAGCGGTTTTGCGTGTTGCTACATACGGCGGAATACTTTCAATGCTGAGTCCCGTTATGCTGTTAATTGTCGGAGTTCCTGCGATAGCAAGCTTCTATATTGAGCGTCATAAAATGCAGTGGATATGGAATATGTCTGACAACTGGCAGAAATATGTCCGTGAGCTTAATTACATAAGCGACGCAGGAAGCGATTTTTCAGCCGCAAAGGACGTTCGTGTTTATGGCATGGATAAGTGGTTTGCCAAGCTGTTTGCAAGGTCATTCGGAAACCGTCTTAACTGGTACGAGCAGCAGGACGAATGGTCGTTCAGGCATGACCTTGTCCGTGTGCTGATGGTTTACTTATCAGATTTTGCCGCATATGCCTGCGTTATTTATATGGTTGTAAACGGGGATATCGGAGCAGGAGATTTTGTGCTGTACTTTAATTCGATATCTGAATTTAGTTGGGCAGTAAGAGAGGTTTTTGATAAGGCTTCGGGTTTTAACTGGCTTTCGGAGAATATTTCGTTTTCAAGGGAATACCTCGATATTAAGGATAAAACAAATCGCAGAGCAGGGGAAAAGCTTCCGACAGGTGAGTGTGAAATCGAATTTCGAAATGTAAGCTACAAATACGTTGGTGCGGAAAAGCCGACTATTGAGAATATCTCCTTTAAGCTTCATAAGGGAGAGCGGCTTGCACTGGTGGGTCTTAACGGTGCAGGAAAAACAACGCTTATAAAGCTTATGTGCGGTCTTTATGACCCTACCGAGGGTGAAGTTCTCCTGAATGGCAAGCCCGTAAACAGCTATAACAGAGATGAATATTTTAAGCTTTTCAGTGCGGTTTTTCAGGATATATGTATTTTGCCCGTGACTATTGCCGAAAATATTTCGGGAGCAGAAGCAGGAAAATATGACCCTGACAGAGTCCGCAGCTGTATGAAAAAGGCAGGCATCTACGAAAAGGTCATGAGCTTGCCCGAAAAGGAAAATACCCGACTTGTAAAATCTGTTTTTGAAAATGCAGTGGAGCTTTCAGGCGGAGAAACTCAGAAGCTTGCACTTGCAAGAGCTCTGTACAAAAATGCACCCGTTCTTTTGCTTGACGAGCCGACGGCGGCACTTGACCCTATCGCAGAGCAGAAAATGTATCTTAATTATGCCGATTTTTCAAAGGGAAAATCAAGCATATTTATTTCTCACAGACTTGCTTCGACCCGTTTTTGCGACAGGATAATTCTGATAGAAAACGGCGGG
>ULNS01015153.1_pt1 | contig 9287 bp, 7 predicted proteins | sample 1951981 | NCBI WGS metagenome assembly ULNS01 (sample SAMEA4835583, study PRJEB28245) | human gut metagenome | biome: gut microbiome; material: fecal sample | place: Denmark | collected 2008
ACGTGTCCGCCTGTCTTCATAACGCTGACGTATCATGGCGAGCCGCTGCTCTATAGTCTTAATTGTCTTTTTGATTTCCGGCTCCTTGGCAAAAAGATTTTGCTCTGTGTCGCGATATCTGATAACAATTGAACGTTCTTTATCAATCCTCATCAACAGATCCTTTAAATCATTTAAAGCCCTGCGGTATTGCTCGAGCAGGTTCGTATCAACGCCCTTGCCTGCAAGTTCGGCTTTCTGCTGTTCGTCGAGTTGTTGCTTCTGTGCAGCGAATTCCTGATTACGTTCGGCCGCTACAGCATCTTGCGACTCCTTGAAAATACGCAATTCCTCATCAAGTGCTTTGGCTGCTTTATTAAACGATGAATCGAGTTCCTTAAGGTCCTTTTTATTTTTCAATTCATACTTATTGCGCGCCTCTTTCTCCGAATTCACATGCAGTACTGCCTCATTAAAGGAATGTTCACGAACATCTTTTTCTCGGGCAATCTGTTCCTGTTCTTCCATCTCCAGCTTATGCCTGCGGTTTTGCAGGTTCTGCCGCTTGGCTGGCACCTGTTCTTCTTCCACCTTCAACGATGTCATTTTCTGACGAAGCGGATTAACCTGTACAGCATATTTCTTGCCAAGTTTAGCTATCTCTTCCTGAAGAGTAACAGGCAATTGCGTAAGCTGATGGTTAATCTGCCGTACCTGCTCTTCCAGGTTATTCTTCTCCAATCTATATTCATCAGGCGTACGATGCACAGAGGCAATATTATCCAGGTTTAACTTTACGCCAAACATGCCATTAGCCACAGTGTCCAACTGAGGGTCAAGCCCTTGAGCATATAGAATCCTCTCTTCGTCAACGACTTTGCCTATCGTGTTCTCCCAACCTTCAGCGTTTTCACAAAGCCACTTGTAAAGAGAACCGTCTAAACGAGCCAATAAATCATGAATCTTCGCGATTTGTTCACGCATTTGTGTACGGTCAGCGTCAAGACGTTCCTGCTCACGCTGAGAGGCTTGTTTTATCTCCGTTTCTTTCATCTCATACTCGGCAGTAATCCGGGCAATCTGATTTTTTACCGCTGTCTGTTGGGCCGCATTCTCTTTTTCCGAAAAATTCAATTGTTGCAGTTCCTCATCTACTTGCTTTATTTCAGTAGCTTTGGGATGCCAATGCCGGAGTTCCTTCAGCGCATTTTCAGTCCTGTTCTGTTCAATCAACAACATTTGCAGACGTTCGTCAGAGTCGTGTCGCCAGCTGTTGAAAGTCTCCATAACCTGATTCCTGTTTCTGGTACGTTCTTCTTCCAAGCTCTTACGCTTTATCTGAAGTTCGGTCTGTTTCTGATAATATGCTTCTTTCTGCATGTTCCCAAACGCCTGACGTGCATTTTCCAGTTTACCTCTTGCAATGTTGTACTTTTCTTCTATCGATGCATAAGCTTTCAACAAATCATCCAATAGCGTTTGTTTATCAGCAGCCTCCTGTCTGATAGCAGACTCACGACCGGCAAGAGCGAGTTTGTCATCAATACCCTCGTCAGAGAAATACTTTCTTGCCTGTGCTATTTCCTTCAGTTTACCCTTTTGGGCACCAAGGTCCTGATTGAGTGCGTCTTTTTCTTTATCATATTCTGCCGTAAGTTCCTTTTCACGGTTATGCTCTTTCTCTATGTCCGCTTCAACTTCTGCGGCTTCTATCTCCAAAAGAGGTATATGCTTTTCACTATAAGCTACAGCATGATTAAGCATGTGCCATACGTCAGACAACTGCTGGTCGAGTGCTACAATTGTACGGCCCTGTTCAGCTATTTTCAATGCTTGCTGACGCACAGGGTAACTGCCATCACGTGTTTGGCGGAACCAACAGTCTATCTCGTCATACTCCCGCTCAAAATCTGTAACAAGTCGTCTGTAGGTCTGCAAATCAATCGGCAAATCCTCATCAGTCATGGATTGTATAATCGTATTCTTTACAAAGTCCGCATCAAGTTTGGTATTCAGAAAGACATTCTGAATGCTTCGTGGGATATTCTGATAATGCGAGCTCTGCACCAGTGCATAACGCGCATATTTATGGTCATGAGTGTTGCCGAAGATTATATCCTTGAACATCACACCGGACTCGATTCTTGCAGAAACAGCTACGTCTTTGTCTATACGTTCGCGAATCTTCACCCAGTCACTCAATACCTGCTTGTCATCGTCTATCAGCCATTCACGCTGATAAGGTGCATCAATAAACCGCCATGAAGCGCGTCCCTGATATCTGCCGACAAGTATCGTATATGCGCCATTGTCTCGAATCACTTCATAAAGTATATAAGAGTTTGACTGGCGAAAATAAAATTCATCAAACGATTTCTGTCCCTGTTGAATACCCAAATGCTGTTTATCCGCATTGTAGAAAAACAGCAGTGCCCTCAATACCGTACTTTTACCGACACCCTGAGTCCCCGTGAAATGCACATTCCCGTCTACAGATATCTCTGCATACGGAATATTGGCACTATTGATAAAAATAATCTTATTCAGGTATTTCATCTTCATTTGCAATTTGAATTATTTCAACCAATTCTTCGACATAGCGGAATGCCGAAGTAACCTTAAAGGTCTCATCAAGTTCGCTGATACACTCTGCAAAGCCCATGTTCTGCATTTCCTGAAGCAGTTTGTTTACTATTTCAACATTAGACCCCACACCGTATTTCTTGAACAAACGGTTTGCCTTTTCCTTCAGTTCGATATCCAGACTGATCTGTTCTGTCAAATGACTTTTGCGGAACTGATATCCTGCAGCAAATGACTGATTATAGCATTTCAGAAAATCCAGATAGTCAAGCCATTTTGAAAAGCTGTCCAATTTCTGCTCTATCGTCTGTTTACCCTCTCCTATTCTTGAAAAATAGAAGTAACCATTACCAGATTCCAGTTGCAGACCGATTTCCTTGAAGTATTCTGTATAATCTTCCAGATTTTCCTCGATATCCTCATACAGATGACGGACAGAGGCATCTGCACTGTCTACCGAAAGAAACTCTCCCCGGCTTAACCGCTCGTATATTCTTTGAGTATTATTTCGCATAAATTATAGGATATTCAATGTCTTGATAAATTGCATATTCGCCTGTTATCCGGCATTCATCAGGATGCAAGATAACCAGCTGACAGAAGAGGGTAGCATGTTCTTCTATGCTACGTTTTACTTTATAGTCATACCTCAGAATGAATTCAAACAGATTATAACTTGATGCTAAAAATGCATTCCAGACTTCGGCAGAATCCACCTCCTTCAATTGCCGGATATGTTCTTGCAAGTCTTCCTCTGCCAGAGGCCCGGCTTCCGTTCTGGCTGTTTTCTGTATCCCATTCCGTTCGGCAATTCGTCTCAGCAGCTTTACTACCTGATCGTTTTCCCTTAGCATTTCTAAAGACAGGCGAATCTTATTATATTGGCGGGATTCCATCCAAAGAGGATTCCTTTCTTCCAGAACTTTTACAAGGTTCGTGTCAGTCTTGATAAGCAACTGATCTTGCAGGTACTTCAACTTCCGTATCTTTTTGTAAAGTTGATTTTGCAGGTCTATCTGATTGATATAGGAAATAATCTGTCTGTCAATTTCCATTAGCGCATGATAGGCTTCTACAAAATCATGTTTCACATCGCTACAGGTCTTTGCCATGTGCGGATCATTGGCCATGATGAAAAAGGCGTGTTCATTATCCATCAGTTTTTCACATTCACGTATCATGGCACGAATGCTATGGCTCTTTTCATCCAGATTCTCCAGTTTCTTCTTTTTGATGACATAATTAGGTTCCTGCTTATAGGCATTGTCCATATTACGCTTCAAATCCACCACATTCTTCAGGGTCCTGAATCCGGTCTTCTTTAAAAGTTGCCGCACACTATCCTGATATCCGGCTTTGCGGTTGGGATTAGTCTCTTGCAAGAAATAACCGATATTCTCTTTCAGGGTGTTGATGCATTCCTGTACGCTTAATACGCTAATTTCCTCATTGACATTCAGCACTTCCTCAAAGAAGTTCAGATAGTCGCTCTCAATCTCAACCGCATTTCCGGATTCCACCAACACACCATAATCAACCAGCTTTCTCAATCTTTGTTCATTTCCTCCGACAAGGTCAATGGCAAGACCCAACGGAAACTTCATAAGCTTCCGCTTCCCAAACATCTCACTTAGCAATCTTTGCTCACGTGAAAGCGTTTTCGTCAGTTCTTCTATACTTCTAAAATGCGTCAGGACATCCATATATTCAAAACGACCAGTCCATCACGTTCCTTGCGTTGATTTAGAATGATGTTTTTCATTCCCTATATTGTTATTCAAATGCAATATTACTATTTTTCATTCAAATAACAATGTCTGTTGCACAATATATGTACTATTTATGCACTACAAAATCATTATTGAGTAAAATTTCACATCGTTGTGACCAAGAACTGCCATATCATAAAACCTTGTATCCTACGTACACATAGCGGTTTTACTCCTCAAGTTGGGATTCCATACCGACACATTATAAGTTACAAATAAACTGTTCTGAATTTATCGTGCGATGATTGGGGATGAGTTTTCGAGGCATTTTTTGTTTCTGTGATGAGGAAGATAGCGGGCTATCTGACGAAGAACAGAAGCGGAAAGGACCAAAAAATCGCCCAAAGCACACACGAAAACGAACACATCAAGCCAAGAAAAACTTTTTGGAGAAATTCAAAACAGCTTCTGAGATTATTTGTTGCAATTGTAAAGAAATACATTCTTAAGTGAATGTGACGGAAGGTATCATTACCATGCGTGCCTGCTTGCCAAACCATATACCGGTTATCTGCTTTACAGTTTTCATGTGAAGCCCGACACTTATGAGGTCGGTGTCATTTATGTGCATTCACCCGAACTTCGTAAACTCGGGATAAAGGAACTGCATTTGGTAAAAGCCATAAAAATAAAGAAATAATCCATTGTTCTTTGACATATATGTGAAAAATAAGGGGGTTAGATGATAAAAAGCTCTGATTAGAGGCCTAATACGAACGGATTTTTGTAAATTCGCAAAATTTTTAGAAATCCGATATGATAATACAAGGTCCTGAAATATATTATGCGGCATCCTGCCTGATACTGGTCGTTACGTCACTGTTTTGTGCGTTGGTGCGTTATTTTCACATGTGCCGTCCGTTTGACGAGGAAGAAACCTATTTTTATCCGGCCCGCAAGCTCATCACAATTATCTATGCCTGTTTTGCCTTGCCTGTGGTATGGCTTTTCCGCATGGACAGCCCGGACGCATACTTCTTTATGCGTGTTTTTCTTGTGCTGCTGTTGCCCGGTGCGGGCGTGTTGTCGTTCCGCCGGTTTTTCTTCAGCAAGACAAGACACCGCAGACTGATATTTGTATTGTCCGGTATCATTCCTCTTGTCATTATGCTGGCCTGTTGGATATACGGCTGGATTGGCGGAGATACCCTCTACCGCCATCGTGATATGCTTCTTCTCCTTATCGGAGGATATTCCCTGCTGCTTACAGCCATGCTGTTGCATACCACAAGCTGGCTGTTGCGCCAGATTCGCCTACACATGCAGGAAGAATATTCCAACAGTGAAGATTTTCCGGTACGTTTTGCCGGTTTTGTCGTATTCATGCCGGTGCTGTATCTGGGAGCCGCATGGTGGCTGTTTATCACCGGCGACCATGATTACAACATGTGGTTCCAGCTGGTCATTTCTGTCATGCACATCGTACTTTTGATACGGATATTGCATCCGCAACGAAAAGAATATCGGGAGGTGGTAGAAGAAACGGAAGAACTCATAGCGGAAAAAATAGAAACGGTACTGTCCGACCGGGGAAGCGGCAGCAGCCTGCTGTCTGTTGATGCCAAGGATGAACTGGAAGCGAAAATACGGGCAGCATTGACCGAGGACAGGCTTTACCTGAATCCGAACCTGAAAATCGGCGAACTGGCAGATGCGGTAAAGAGCAATCGGAAATATGTATCCATTGTCATGAAAGAACGTTTCGGTTCCTTTTATAAGGAACTGAACCGGCTCAGGATTGAGGCCGCTGTCCGATACCGGGAAGAACACCCTTCGGCAAGCCGTGAAGAAATTGCTACACATTGCGGTTTTTCCAATGTAAGGACTTACAGCCGAAACCTGAAATCCGGGATGCAGGACAAGAACACAGAAGGACAATTTAAGGAAATTCCCTGAATTGTCCCTCATTATGAGCATTTTTCCTTGAATTGTCCTTCAAATTTTCTAAGATTGTCCTCTCACTTTCCGTTAAAATCCGCTAACTTTGCAAGCGGAATTTAATAATTGAATGACAATGTATTTTGATTTACAGCACATTTCAGGAAATATGGCAATCTGTTCAGGCAACATTCCGTTGTCCGCTGCATCGTGCATATACCTGTATTCAAAAAAGTGTCTTGTAAATTTGGATATGTGTGAGATTTGTGTAAACACACACACACACACACACACACACACACACACACATTGCGACCGGCGTATCTTCGCGCGTTAATATACTTATTATCATCAATACATGCAAGGGTGGGAACTCCTTTTTACGGGAGCTTTCCGCCCTTTTCCGTATTCGTATGCCCCGTTTAACCCATTAAAACAAAAGTCGTATGAATACAGAAATGACTATCATAGCAAGTATATTCCTGTTGCTGGGCGGACTGGCAGCGTTTCCATTTATGCTCGATTACAGCAATACCTCATGGATGCCCCGTTGGATAATAGACAAATTGACGTATATTAATTAACCATAATAAATAAAAAAATGCAAGACAATAAAAAAACAACAAGCCTTGAGAGCTACGAAGCTCCCAAATGTGAGATTATTGAAATACAGAATGAAGGCGTGCTGTGCGGCAGCGATTACAGTGCCACACACCGTGGTTTTGAAGACAGCGACGAAGTGATTTGGTAAATTCTAAACAAAAAATATAACAATGAAAGTAAAGAACATGACCATCGCCGCACTGGCTCTGCTATTGGCAGCCTGCGGCAACGAAGAAATCCTTGAAAACAACGAAAGCGGCAGCACGGGGAAGGTACACATGACCTTCACCGCCGGAATGCCGCAGACACGTACCTCGCTGGGCGAGGACGGCCTTGCCGTAAACTGGACGCAGGGCGACCTGGTAGCCATCTACGACGGAACGGAAACCATCTGCAAGTTTGAAGCAACCGAAGTCAGCGGCAGCACCGCCACCCTGGAAGGCGAGGCCAAAGTGACCGATACCTACACCGCCTTCTATCCCTACACCGACGACGGGACGCTGACCCTCGACAACACTGCCATCACCTTCACCCTGCCCGCCACGCAGACAGCCACGGCAGGCGGCTTTGCCAATGGGCTGAACCCCTCGTGGGCACAGGCGACGGACGGCAGCAAAAATCTGACGTTCCGGAACCTCTGCGCCCTGGCCAAGTTCACCGTGGAGGCAGAGGGCGTGACGGAAGTTACCCTGACCGCCAACCAGGAAAGCGACGCACTGGCAGGCGGGCTGACCTATACCATCGCCGATGGTACGCTGACCGCCACGGGAAGCGCTTCCCGGTCGGTAACGCTGACGGGAACCTTCACGAAAGGCGAGGAGTACTACTTCGTCGTGGCTCCCGGCACGCTGACGGGCGGCATTACCCTGAACTATATGGGTGAAGGCGGCAAGACATACGTCAAGACCACCCAAAAAGAGGTGACCTTCACCGCCGGAAAGATTACCAAACTGGGCGCACTGGATATCGCCAATTTCACCGAGGCCCTCAATGCGGCGTTTGCCAATGCCGTGAAAGAATCCAACCCAAATATCCAATGGAAGGCGAACCCCGATGGCACCGTATCCCTGGATGAGTATAACAAATTGCAAATAAGAAGGAATGGGGGAACTTTCTTGTTTTTGCAAAATAAAAACATTACCAGCCTTGCCGGCATTGAGTACTTCACCGATCTGGAGACTTTGGATTGCATGGATAATCAATTGACTACCCTTGATGTAACCAAGCTGACCAATCTGACGGGTTTGATTTGCGCCGGTAATCAACTGACTACCCTTGATGTAACCGGGCTGACCAATCTGACGACTTTGATTTGCAGCGGTAATCAACTGACTGCCCTTGATGTAACCAAGCTGACCAATCTGACGGATTTGGAGTGCAACGATAATCAACTTGTCTCGTTGGATGTCAGCACTTTGGAAGAGCTTGAATATTTGTGGTGTCATGGCAACAAGATGACGGCTCTCGATATAACCAATAACGCAGATTTGGGGGATTTGATGTGCGGGAACCAGCAAGATAATCAGCAACTGACCCTGACATTGTATGACACCAAGAAGGAGTTTTGGGACAGGATGTTAGACAGGCATTCAGATGAAAACAGCAATGTCACAACCAATGTTATAGAGGCTCCTGTCAATGCCGATCACGACGGCTACGAAGAGGACGGCGAAACGGTCGACTGGTAAGGGGCCGCTGACGCAACCCCCTGTCTTTCTGCCGTATTGTCCCGCACCCGATGCAACGGACCACGGAGGAGCATTCCGAACCCGAAGCGGAATCCCTCCCAAGCCTCTGCTGTAAGGGTATAGCACGGAAAAGGGCAATGCCCCGAAATACGAAAGGACATCAAACAGGAACTCCCGTTCCGGGCGGGAGCATTTGTGCCCGGCAACATCATACAGACACCGCAGCCCGCTACCGCAAGGTCAGTGGGCTGCATTTCGTCATTTTCGGCATCGTCTATATTTGGCTCAACGAACAGCACAGACGACAGGAATTAGAGATTACAAGCCAAAAGATAAGATGTTTACGCAAGGACATACACGAGGTATATGTTAAGAAGCTGTTTTGAATTTCTCCAAAAAGTTTTTCTTGGCTTGATGTATCCGTTTTCGTGTGTGCTTTGGGCGATTTTTTGGTCCTTTTCGCTCCTGTTCTTCGTCAGATAGCCCGCTATCTTCCTCATCACAGAAGCGAAAATGCCTCAAAAACTCATCCCAAATCATCACACGATAAATTCAAAACAGCTTCTAAAATGGTGGATTTATCCCTTATTGGTGAGACCGTGCTGGACTGGAATGAGGAAGATATGAATATATACCATAAGAAGCGTCTGGAGGTGGACAGTCTGCTCAGCCTGTTCAAGTCCAGCTATCGCAGCGAACGTATAGACAGCGTCTGCCGGCTGCTGGCTGAAAAGGAAAATCTGCTGAATAAAAAATGAATGTCCGCATTTCATCCAATACATACCCC
>ULNS01016374.1_pt1 | contig 9072 bp, 2 predicted proteins | sample 1951981 | NCBI WGS metagenome assembly ULNS01 (sample SAMEA4835583, study PRJEB28245) | human gut metagenome | biome: gut microbiome; material: fecal sample | place: Denmark | collected 2008
AAATTTCGATACACCCTCTTATTGGACGCTTACCAACAATAAACGCTTGCAAAGGAATCTTGGAATTTTAACGCCAATGGAAAAACACGAAAATTACTTGCCAGCTGCATAAAAACTGCCAGCAGATAAATTTCTACTGGCAGGAAAAATTTATATTTTTTCAATTGTCTACTTGACGGGGAGCGGTTCATTTCCCGACAGCCCCTTGCAAGTTAAGCTTTGTTATTTTTTTTTGATGAAGGCTTTTTCATTTGCTGATGCTGGAAGGTCTGGAGTTGTTCCCTTTGGAACCAGACGAACCTCAATTGCCTCGAGACGTTTTGCGTATCCTTCTGTTCCTGAAGATTCTCCATTCTTAGCCCATGCAAGCCATCCATAATCCTGAGCATGAACTCTGTAGTATACATCATAGTTCTTTGCTACATCACCAGACAGTTTGATCTGAATTGCTTCCAGACGTTTACACTGTCCAGTTGTTCCGGATAATGATCCGTTAGATGCCCAATTCTTCTCCCATCCAATATCCTGAACGTGAGATCTGTACTGGATTGAGCTGTTCACTGAAGACGGGAGTTTCATACGGATAGATTCCATACGTTTGCACTCGCCTTCTGTACCTGCCATAGCACCGTCATATACATATGCCTGTGTACCATAGTCCTGTACATGTGTCTGGTATCCGACCAGTCTTGCTTTCATAGCTTCTTTGATAGTACCAACAAGTTCTGGTGCTTTGTCCCCTTTGGTAACCAGCTGAATCCTGATTGCTTCAAGACGGTATCCGTAACCAGCTGTTCCTGCTTCTTCGCCATTCTTAGCCCATCCGAGCCATCCGAAGTTCTCGGCATGTACGCTGTAGTATACGTCATAATTCTCTGCAACTTCACCAGTCAGTCTGATCTGGATTGCTTCCAGACGTTTACACTGTCCTTCTGTACCGGATACTGCTCCGTTTTTACTCCAGTTCTTTTCCCAACCGATGTCCTGAATATGTGTACGATATTCGATAGATCCAGAAACACCACCTGGTAACTTGATCTGGATTGCTTCCAGACGTTTACACTGTCCTTCTGTACCAGACGTTTGTCCGTCTTTCTTCCAGTCTTCTTCCCAGCCATAATCCTGACCGTGAACTATGTAAGATACGGACATTTTTGTACTCTTTGTAGCTGTAGCTGTAAATTCCTTACCAGTTTCATCTGTGTATTTAGCAGTTGCTTTGTAGATGATCTGACTGTTCTTGTCTTCTTTAACAACATCTGCAGTTACGTCTTGAGCATCTTTACAACGGCTGCATACGAATGTTGCAACAGCTGTATATCCTTTTTCTTTATCAGCTGTCCATTTCCATCCGTCTTTTTCTGAGACTTTGTAGTCATGACCGAGAGCTGCTACTTCTTCTGTCTTAGTACCTGTGTAATCTTTGCCTTCAAATGTAACTTTAGCTGTGTAAGTAATCTTACCTGCCTCTGTACATGTTGCGCCATCAGATTTCTCAGTTACTTTTGCATCAACTGTTTCTACATGTTTCTCATCATTTGCACATGTAAATGTTGCTGTTGCTGTGTAAGTGTTGTTCTCACCCTTTGTCCAGTTCCATACAGGAGCACCATACTTATGGCCAAGGGCTGCCAATTCAACTTCATATGTATCTGTTAATGTACCAATTTCTGTCTTACCTTCAGCATCCTTTACTGTTGCTGTTGCTGTATAGACATCTTTACCTTTTTCTGTACATGTTGCAGCTACAGATTTCTCTGTATCTTTAACTGCATCAGCAACTGTAATCTGCTCTGCTTTAGGTTCATCATCACATACAGAACACTTAACACCTGTTACAGATGCTGTATATCCAGTTACATTGCCGTTGTCATCTTTTACTGGTTCCCATGCCCATGTACCTGTGTACTGGTGCTGACCTGCGTCAGATGTCTTCTTATCAGATGCAGTATATCTGTAACCATCATCTGTCTTACCTGTTGCTTTGTAAGTAGATGTTACACCCTGATCACATGTACCAGTGTGACTAACAAGTTTAGCCGTTGCAGTTACTTTTTCTGCAAGAGCTTTCTCAATAGAATCTCTGTTAGCTTTGTTTGTTGCATTTTCATCTGATTCAAGGAGACAATCCAGTTTATTGATCTGATTTGCACAAGTTTCACATTTCAGATTCTGGAATGTAACGCTTGTGTGATCATCGCTCCACTCAGCATCTGTTGCTGTGTAAGCATGTCCTTCTGCTGCGTTCTTCTGAGCTTCATCCCAGATAGCTTTTCTTTTCTCGTATGTAGAATTAGCCTGTTCATATTTGGACTTAACAGGTTCTGTAATACAAGCACCGCACTCTGGGCAAACATAGTTGTCTGCTTCATTCCAATTGCCATTATCATCTTTTGTATAATATGTTTCATGGAACTTGATGTAATGATGCTCGTGTGCTGTACCTTCTTCTTCAACACGTGTACCGTCTTTAATCAGGCCGCAGTCAGAACAACGTTCTTCTGTAAATGCGTTGCGTCCGCATGTTGCAGGTACAGAAACTGTCTTATAGTTATGAGAATCACCTGTCAAAGTCTTCAAATCAACTGTATCAACAAAGTTTGCAGACCACATGAACTCGTCATTATCATTGCTCTGACTGCCCATGAACTGCTGATACTTCTTGTAGTTTGTATAAGTCGGATTGTAATCTGTCTCTTCGAATTCATAACCGTAGCTGGAATGGTCAAGCAGTTTGCTCTTACCTGAAATGAACGCGAAGTTTGTACCGATTGAAACAACCAGTTCGTCACCCTTCACAGTCAGACCTGCGATTGGATGATTTGTGACAGTGAAATCTGCACTCTTTTCATCTGTTGTTGTAAACGCCATACCGCCAAACAACTTTGTATTATCACGTTTTGCAGATACTGTGTTATATTCCTTCACAACGGCTACTGCACCGTCTGCAGGATTGTAGGAAACGATATCGTTGGATACGTTAAAGTAAATCTTACCATCTGTATACAGTGCTGCTGTCAGACCGATGGATGGGTAAATGCTCTGTTCATCCACAAACTGTGCATACAGTTTGGTCAGAAGATCATTCTTCTCCATCTTACCGTCTTTGTTCAGAACGCTTACAAATGTATCGTCATCATCGTCGTTTTCCTTGTCTGTGAAATTAATCAGTGTCTCATAATCGCTGTCGCCATCGCCTGTATCCTTATTTGTCAGTTTATGACGAACAATCTTGTACTCTGCAGCCTTCTGGCTCTGATTCATGCTTGTACTGTTTACTCTGTCAAACAGGTCTGTAGAATCATACATGTAGTACGCATAACCGTCTGCATAGTAAACATTACTTGCTGCACGAGCCATCCATGCTGTCTCATATGTTGTATCTGTTGCTTCATTCTGATAAAGTGATCTTAAAACACTAAAGTTATCCTGATACAATTTTCTTGCATCTGTATCGCTGAACAGGAAGAAGACATGGTTCATATCACCATCTGTCTCGACACGGTCACGACTCATAACTTCTGTGTAGACATCTGTATAACAAGGGTCTACATAGTACCACTTACCATCCACCTTGACTGCATTCCAGTAATGGTCGGAACCGAAGTCTTCCTGCTCCTCGCCATACATTGTAACGTTGGACTGGAAGGAAATTCTTACAAGGTCAACTGTGTAGCCTGCATTGATATCCAGTGTCTTATCATCTGAACCATAGTACAGTTCTTTGGCTGTCTTCCAGTTGGAGCTGTCATAGCCTGCATTCTTATCTTTCAGATAAATATCCTTATCCAGACACTGTACAAGGTATGTGAAAGCTTTGGAATAACCAAGACATACGGATGTACCCATACCGAATGCACCAAACTGAGTACCTTCCCAATAGTTGATGACACCAGTTGTCATACCAGTTGCAGCCTGCTCTGCGTAGATTGGTATAGCATCATTGGCTGTTGTGTCCTTTACCCCATCCTGATCCAAATCGACAACTTTCTCAGTGGCCATTGCGCCCTGTGTCATCTGCTCAACAGTATACTTTTCATCCGGTTTACTTGGGTCCTGAGCAACACCTTTTTCTTCAGCTTCTTTAACCTGAGCATCTGCTCCCTGCTTGATCTGATCTGCTGTTTCATCACCAAAGTTCGATCTTACAAATGCATCTGGATCCTTCTCAATAGTTTCCTTGTTTTCATTAACATAAGTCTCTGCCTTATTTTTGGCTTCTGTCTTCTCATCTTCCGTAGCTTCGTCCTCAGACTTACCTAAAAGCTGCTGATATTTGATATTCTGAATCGCACCTTCATAATATTTATTACGGATATTATTTACAATTCCTGCATAAATCTGATCATGGAAATTCTTTGTAAGAGAATCTGTATAATCAGCTTTGATTGCATCACAAACATCCTTTTCATGTTCCTGCTTCTGAGGATTCTTAGCAACCATCGGCTTCTCATTCTCTGCTTTTCCAGAGTTCATGATATAAGACATGTCGAATGTATTGTTATGGGCCAGCCAGTCATTCAGAACAAGCAGCTTCTGTGCCTTTGTCTGTGCACCTGATGCTGTAACTGCAGCAAGAGCTTCATCTCTTGCATTTGTTACATCTGGACCATAATACTTAATACCTAACTTATCACCATATGTGAAAGTAGAGATCATACCTGTCAGGTCATCGTAGCTCACCTTGCCATCTCTGATATCCTGAACAGATTTGCCGTCTAAGGCAAGCATCTGACCAAGGATACCAAGACCATCTGTATCATCGTTGAAATCCAGAAAGAATGGATTCTGAACACCGAGTACATTAGCATTGGCTGACCACTGATTCAGATACTGCTGATACATACCAACAACTGTATTAATCTGGTCTTCTGTCAGCTGCTTGGTTTCAGCCTGTTCATCTGCTTCATACAGGTCTGCTGTGCTGATATTAGATTCATTGGATTCTGTGCCGGCTTCTCCGCCAACCATTTCGAGATCCCCCAATGCTTCACGCAGGCTCTGGATTGCCGGATCTTCTTCATCAATCTCCACGTCCTTTGTCAACTGTTCTGCAACAGCTGCATTGGCACCCTCGAACTGGATGACTGGTGTCTGTATTGTAATACCTGAAATAGTTACTTTATTTTCATCAGTATCTGTGTTTGAAGAATCAGTAGTTGCTTCTGTTGCATCATCTTCTGTCACAGAATCTTCTGTTGCTGGATCTTCTGTTGCTGGATCTTCTGCCTCATTTGTATTGGTGTTATCCTGCACGGCTTCTGTAGTATTTTCCTGCACTGCTGGTGTTTCTTCATGTGCAGGCTCTGCAAGAACTCTTGAAGGCACTACACTGAATACCATTATAGTAGAGAGGAATAAACTCAAAAGCATTTTACTTCTCTTTTTCATAATGTCTACCCTTCCTTTCGTGTTTGTATTAGATAATTCATATTATGTTTTTTGTTTGCCCCCACCTCATTTCCATTGTATTTTATTTATACTCCACCCTCTATTATATGCTACTGTAATTCGTATTTTGCATATATTTTTGCATATAATTAATTAGGTATTAACTTTAATATATCACTGCTAACTGTTTTGTTCAAGACATACTGACGTTTTTTAGCTTTTTTAGCACAAAAACACATCGAAAAGTCTGGTTTTCAGGTTTCTGGCATGTATAAACGTAATAAAGAAATCCCCCCGTATCTTATGATTTGTTAAAATACGGGGAATCATCAGGTTTTTTCTTACTTATTTATATAGAATTTACATATTGATGCGACAGAGGAGTCTTTTTTAGTTCAGTTCCTCAAGAATTGCTGCTGTGAGTTCTTTTCTGTTTGTCTTGAAGCGGAAATACGGTCTTTCCTTGATTACGCGGATGTCTACCGGATATTCATATTCTTCCAGTGCATCTGCAAGACCTGCTTTTACTTCATCCAGACTCTTTGTTTCATCAAGGATTACAAAGAAATATGGAAGGAAATATCCTTCATGATCCTGATCTGGTACAAAGCAGAAGAATCCATCTTCTACACCAGCTACACGTACTGCTTTTGTCTCCATTCTCATCATGTAAAGTTCTCCGCCACCGAAACGCTTTGTTGTTCCACGTCCAAGAATGTATACAATTCCGTGTTCATTGATGTAAGCTTTATCTCCCGTATGTAACCAGCAGTTCCCATCTGGATGATTGATCAGTGTTCTTTCAGTAAGTTCATCACCTCTCCATCCCGCATAGTGGAGCATCATAGCAGGACCCGTCATACATAATTCTCCGATTTCTCCATAATTCAGTTCTTCCAGATCCTCTGAGAATACTGCCATAGTTGTTGCCGGCATTGGCATTCCAACGCATCCGTCTACCAGCGGGAACATCGGATTTGGAAGTGTAAAGTTTGAACATCCTTCACTCTGACCATATCCGGCACTTAAAGTTGCTTTAACATTATGCTTATGGAAGAATGCTTCTACTTCTTGTGTTTTCCTTTCGTTCATTGCTTCAGCTCCGGTTCCGATACTTCTTAGATGAGACATATCGTAATCTTCCGGAATTCTGTCACTCTTCATAAGCATTTCACAGAACATTGGAATCAGTGCCCAGAAGTTTGGCTTCTGCTCCATAAATGCGATATCAATATCTTCCAGCGGACAGAATGGATCAAGTACCATAATCAGTCCTGCTGACAATGGGAAGATTGCCATTGATACAGTTACTGCAATCAGTGCAGGTGGTAAGATTGGCAGCCACCATTTTTCCGGTACATCTGACGGCGGAATAAAGATGGACATCTGGAATGCAGTTGCTACTATATTAGAAGAAGAATGAATAACTAATTTAGAGATTCCTGTGGATCCGCTTGTATATGCGCCAAATACTGGTCTGTTCACATCTTCTTGTGCCATATAGTCTTCTGTATAATCTTTCCCAAGTGCCAGGAACTCGTCCCATGTAAGATCTCCTTCTGTTGTCTCTATCGCACCGGTATATCTGGATGCAATTTCTTTTTCAACATAGTCCGGGACAGATTTTCTATCTGCATAATCATATGGAGAAACCTTAATTACACGCTTCATTGGTGTCGTTGCACGGAACAGATCTTCATCTGACTTTGATGTATAATCCATGACAAATGCTGTCTCTGATTTTGATTTTCTGATTGCAAAACATAATTCTTCTGGAATGTCATCTCTGCAGATAATTGCAGCTCCGATTCTTTCTGCTGCGATCAGAAGGATAAAATGTGCCGGAACACTTTGCAGAAATACAGGAATTCTGTTTCCTTCACCAAATCCAAGTATCTTTAAAGATTTTGCTGCTTTATCAACTTCTCCCCAGAATTCTTTCCATGTAATTTTGTTTCCGTAATATTCAAATGCAATTTTATTTTCGTCTGGATTTTTTGCTCTTAAAAACGTTTCAACAGTTATTGTTGGCACTTCAACGTTGCGCAGTGCTTCTGGATAAAACTGTAACCATGGTTTATCAACGCTCGCTTTTCCAGTTAATGTTGCTCCTGTATTTTCCATAATTATTTACTTCCTTTTCCGATTATTTATTTGTTTTATAATGACGATTCGTATTCTATCATGGATATTTTTCCTTTTCAATAGAAGTGGTGAATTTGGCATATTGAATCAAACAAATCAACTAATTCATTTTTTTCAGGATTTCATTCAATAGGAAATTTTTTGTATAAATGTTCTTGTTTTCTTATTTTGTATGCAGTACACTAAAATTATAATAGAAGAGAGGGGCTTTTGATTATTATGAAAGAAAAAAACAGATTCAGTGTTCTGTTAGAGCATCTGACATCTATGGCCAATTTAAAAAATTATGTACTTGCCAAAGCTGTGCAGTATGATGAATCTTATATAAGCAAATGGATTAGTGGAAAATCACTTCCAACAGAAAAAAATCACGAAATTATTTTGCAGAATATCAGCCAGTGTATTGTTGAGGCTCTGACTGATGATAACCGGGACACTTTTTTAGAAGAATATCAAATTTCTGACGTTTCGAATCTTCAGAAAGCGATTTACGATCATCTCGAATCTGAATATACATATGTAAAAGAACTTCAGGTAACAACTGGTTCTAAAGTGGCTACTAAAATTTCATATTATCCGGAACTTACACTGGATCAGTTTATCTTTAAAATGAAACATCCATCACTCCGTAAAGTACAGTCGCTAAATATTTATGCTATGGTAGATATTCTGAATGTAGACACGAATTATCAGCTTTTAATTGCTGAATTTAACAGCATGCACAATGACATAGGACTTGTGCTTCCAGGAGTTCATTTTTCTTTAATGATTGATTTGGAATCGTCTTCAGATAATCCGGTTTATACGGCTGGTTTCCTGATGAATTTGCTTTCAAATCTTTCGAATATTGATTTTAATCTTTATTGCGGAACACAGGCACAGAAAAAAATGGTTTTTGCGATTAAAGATATTTATTCGCTTTCAGGTATGTTAGTTGATCAGAACCATTGTCTTGCTGTTACAACAATTGAAGATTCGTCTCTTTCAACGGAACTTTATTACAAATTAAAATTACTTTGCAGCAAAGAAACATTGCTTATTCGACGGACATCTATTCCTGAAATGATTCGTACTTACGAATATGAGCATTCACTGTTTGCCCGGAATTCTTCTTGTCTGCTTGGACATTTTACAGAACATTTTCTTCCAACTGATTTACATAATGAGCTGCTTGATAAGTATGGCTCTTTTATAGGAAAGACATACAGACCTGTACTTCAAAAAATGCATTCTCTGGTATCGCAGATACTTGCTGTTACACCGATAAGAGCACTGATTTATGCTTCTGCATTTACAGATTTTACAGTTACTGGCGAATTGGATTTCTATGGTTATCGAATTCAGCTTTCGCCGGAACAGCGTCTTCATTTTTTTAAGCATATGAAACATCTGCATGAAATTTCAAATGCGCTTCAGATTAAGATTTTGCCGAATGGTTTGCTGTCTGATTACCAGCATATCCCAAGACCGACACTGTTTTTTGCAGATGAGTTTTCTTATTTGCGTTTTAGGAGAAATACACCGTATTACAATATC
>ULNS01016540.1_pt1 | contig 9072 bp, 6 predicted proteins | sample 1951981 | NCBI WGS metagenome assembly ULNS01 (sample SAMEA4835583, study PRJEB28245) | human gut metagenome | biome: gut microbiome; material: fecal sample | place: Denmark | collected 2008
ATCCGATGGGAAAAGTGTATGCAGGAGATCATCGACAAGTATCCGGTGAATGAGACGGAGTTCCTGCTGCCTGTCATTACAGAACGGGACAAGGAATATAGGAAACAATACACCAACGCCCTGCACCGGGTAAATACACTGCTCAAAAAAATAGGGGAAATACTGGATTTACCAATACCCTTGACGATGTATGTCGCGCGGCATTCATGGGCCAGTATTGCCAAGAACCATAATGTGCCTGTCTCGGTAATCAGTGAAGGCATGGGACATGATTCAGAGAATACCACACAAATTTATCTTGCCTCATTGGATACCGCAGTAGTGGATAAAGCCAACAAAAAAATATTGGATTTGCTGTAGCCGGGCAGATGTTTAGCAAATAAATCCGACGCTTACCAAGAGACGGATAGCATATGGCAAAGTTAAGAAAAATAATAAATTTCAAAGCAAAAAAGATTATTTTTTTTATTGCTTATCGGTCATTTGTTTAGCGAATAAAATATAATGTTTAGCGAATATATTGTTTAAAAGAATATATCTTATTGATATTCAATAAGATATATTTTACTATCCGTCTCTTGGTAAGAGACATAGCCAATAACACGTTTTGTTAATTTTAAAATACATATATATAAGGAAATGAAATCACATGTTTTAATACTGCTGTTCATTCTTGTCTGTTGCGGATATGCCGGTGCGGCTTCCCAAGGAGACTCCATACAAGTATGTACAGGAGTATACCCTTCCCTGTCCTTATCTGCTGATACAGCCGGATTTGTTTTCTCCGGCCATTTGGAAGGTATCCTCCCTTCGGAACCATACAAGGGAACAGAAAAATATCAGGAAATACGGCCGGTTTCCGGATCCGTGCATCGTCTGGCCTTCAAGACAAACCTGTTGTACGATGTTCTGCTCATGCCTTCACTGGAAGTGGAATACCGCATCAATGACCGATGGTCTGTCAATCTGGAAGGGGAAATGGCATGGTGGAAGAAAGAGGACAGGCATAAATACTACCAGCTTGCCACCATAAGCCCGGAAGGACGTTACTGGTTCAAGACCCGCAAACCGTGGCACGGCCATTATATCGGGATTTTCAGCGGATTCTCGTGGTACGACCTCGAGAACGGTAAGGACGGATACAAGGGCGAGGCTGTCATGGCAGGTCTGAGCTATGGCTATATGTTCCCCGTCAGCCGTACGCTCTCGTTCGAGGCGGGTATCGGCGTGGGATATATGCACACCAGATACGAGGAGTACAGCCCCGTGGACGGACACTATGTGTACCAGCAGACCGAAAGCCTGAACTATTTCGGCCCCCTGAAACTGAAGTTCGCCCTCGTGTGGCGCCTGTGGGATACCGGTAAAAAGAAAGGAGGCGCGAGATGAGAACAAAATTACGGCATACTTTTGTCCTTGCCTTCCTTACCCTGCTGTGTGCGGGATGCCGCAAAGAGCTGTGCTATGACCATGACATGCATGGCAACTCGGTCAAGGTCAACGTGTCAACCTCCTGGGAACAGGAATGGGAAAGGGCTTACGACCACGACTGGAAGCAGGAGTGGGAAGACGGATGGAAATGGGAATACGATGACCTGCGCCCGGAAAAGGCGGAAGGAATCCGCACACTGGCTTACCGCGAGGGAGGCGGACATGCCGAAAGCAATATGCCTGCGGAGGGCGGACGGGTTCCACTGGAGGAGGGGCCCTCGTCACTGCTTTTCTACAACAACGACACGGAATACATCGTATTCAACGATCTTGTCGCCGTGGCGTCGGCATCGGCCACCACACGCACCGTCACCCGGGGCAACTTCCAGGCGTTGCACGGGGATGAGCGCACCATGAACCAACCTGACATGCTATACGGGCATTACGAGGAGGAGTATGTGGCGGAACGCACATTGGAACCTGTAGAACTGCCTGTAAGGATGAAACCTCTGGTCTATACATACCTGATACGTTATGAGTTCGGCAGAGGACTGGAATATGTAGCGTTGGCGCGTGGCGCACTGGCAGGTATGGCAGAGAGTGTCTTCCTGAAAGACGGGCATACGGGGGATGAGACCGCCACCATCCTGTTCGACTGTTCGAAAGAGGCATACGGTGTAGAAACCCTGGTAAAGACGTTCGGGGTGCCCAACTATCCGGGCGACCACTATACACGGTCTGACGGTAGCGATGCCAGATTCTCCCTGAATCTGGAGGTGCGGCTGCACAACGGCAAGTTCAAGACTTTCGAGTTCGATGTGACCGATCAACTTCTCGGGCAGCCCCGGGGGGGTGTCATCGTGGTGGACGGAATCGAGATTCCGGACAAGGAGGGCACCGAAGGCGGTGGAACTTTCGACCCGGAGGTGGACAAGTGGGGCGATTATATCGACATACCCCTGCCTATAAACTAAAGCCTGATATATTGAGAATTTCAAATTTAATGTCTAATTAATTTTTCAAGAAAATGAAGAGAAGTTTATTTTTGCTTGGAATAGCTGCAGCAGCACTTTCAAGCTGTACGAATGAGGATGTGGTAGACGTAGCGCAGAACAGAGCCATCCGGTTTGACACGTTTGTGAACAACAATACCAGAGCGGTGACGGAAGTTGGATCAGGCATGGAGCAGACCCCATTGACTTCCTATTACCTGTTCGGTAAGTATGGTGATGTAGCAGGAAATTATAGTGTACTCGTGTTTAACAATGAACCCAGTTCCGCTATCGCGTATTGGACTGTCGACAAATACTATGCTTTCGGTGCCTATGCGAATGGCAACGGCAACCGGATTGACAACGCAACTTTCGATGCCAATGCGGGTAAACTGAAGTTTCCCAGCTATACACCGGATGACGAAAAGGACCTGGTAGCCGCAACTGCCAGAGCGGAAGCAGGTTCTGATGTGACAAACAAAGAAGCTGTTTCATTGCAGTTTGCCCACATGCTTTCCCAAGTGAAATTCACATTCAAAACAGATGTTGCCGACAGTTATATCATAAAAATTTCAAACTTGCAATTCAATGCGGTTAAAACTGCGAACGGTTCTTATACTAAAGCAACCGAACTCACTGGCACGATTGATTGGACCGAGAATGCCTCAACAGGAAATTACGTGTATGAAGAAATGTCTGACATCGCAGATAAAAACAAGAACTATACCGATTCTGATGTAAAATTGGTTATTCCACAAGCTAATACAGACAAAATCTCTGTTACCTTTACCGCAACCTTGAGCGGTCCCGGGATAGATGGTGAGGTAAATAAAGAGTTCACAACTAACCTGGGTTATGAAGCAGGTTCAATATCAGGCACTGAAGCAAACACCTGGACCCCCGGTTACCGTTACAACTATACGGCCACTATCAATGCTGATCAAATTAAGGATGATTTAACGAAAATTGAATTCACAACTGAGGTTACCCAATGGGAGGATGCCAATGATACTATTGTAAATCCATCAGAAAAGCCATGATATCAAGGATTCCCCTGTTTCACACTCATAGCCTATGCCGGACAAGGGAAGCTTAAAAAAGGCTGCAAGGGGTTGGATGTTCCCCTTGCAGCCACAAGAAAGGGGAAGACATTACCCTACAGATAAACAGAAATAAGAATGAAAGATATGCGACTATATTTGAGAAACAGTTTCCTTCCGATGGCAATGTCAGCGTTTCTTGCCATGGGATGTTCCGATAAACTGACCGGTACGGACGAGGCGGGCGGTGTTCCGGTGACTTTCTCCACCGGGATGACCCGTGCGGCGGTGGATGCCGACAAAAAAGGGATGCAGGACTTTCTGGTATGGGGAGGTTCCGACGGCAGCAACAACCTGTTCGATGCCACAGCCGTAACCCCGGACGGGTACTATGAGGGTGTCCGTTATTGGGTTTCAGGAAAGACGCATAATTTTTATGCCCTTCATCCGGCCGGATTGAGTGGGACAGGATGCGGAGATGACGGTGTGAGGACTGTAACCGGCTTTGATACCTCCGCAAAGAGAGGTGCGGAGGCTGTTGACCTGATGACAGCCGATGCTGGTGGAATCACATATACCGAAGGGCAGTCCCCGAATGCCGTGTCGCTATCGTTCAGCCACGAACTGAGCCGGGTGAGGTTCCATATCGAGACCAAAGAAGCGGTGAACATAAGCGATATAAAGCTGGCGGGAATAGTCTACAAGGGGGATTTTACTTCCAAGGCCGAAGTCTCATCTCCTTGGAGCAACACCATAGAGGCAACGGATGAGACCACCCCTTTCACCCAACCAGAACTTACACTGGCGGCAAACGGGGAAAGTGACCTGCTAGGTGGCGACCTGCTATTGATACCGCAGTCCCTTAATGACAACTGTGTGTTTACCATGACCTGGACTTATAAGGAGGGCAGCGGAAGTAGAACTGTCCATGTCCCCCTGCCGGATGCCGGAGCTTCGGAATGGCAGAAAGGAAAAAGCTACCTCTATTCCGCCTCCATCCCGGCACAGGCCACCGACATCACCTTGAACGTAAACGTGGGCGACTGGAATGACGTGAAAATAGATGTTGACTTGGAATAATCCGGATAAATTTTCAATATGAACAGAATGAACAGATTTAAAATTTACCTCCTATATGCCGGAATGCTGATCGGATGTACGGGACTGCAGTCCTCCTGCGCTTCCGACGACGAACGTGACATCACCGCTTCCGGTAAACCGGTGGAAGTGACCCTTGCGGTTTCCACCCGTGCGGGTGCGACGGACGATATCACCGCCCCCGAATCTGAAATCAATACTCTGCGTATCTATGCTTTCCGGGGAGACGAACTGGCGGGCTATTACTACGGTACAGCTACGGAAAATATTACCATGAAACTGCCCTCCGGTGAGATCTCGTTCTATGCCATCGCCAATGAGAAGGCAGCCGGACAGTTGAAACAGAATAACGGGACTGATGTCTGGACCTTTCCCGGTCCCGTGGACGGCTCGGTTCCGGATTTTGAAAAGTTTACGGTAACAGCTGCACAGCTGGAAGAAGCCACATTCAGCACCCTGCCACAAGCCGAACTGACAAGCGGAGATACCAATGTGAAAGACGAAACCGGCAAGACCTACAAGGGAGCCGTATTACCCATGACCGGCAAGACGAGTAAAACGGTGAGTGCAAACTCTACGGTGCAAATCACACTCATGCGTTCCGTGGCAAAGCTGAACCTTTACTTCTCCAAAGTCGGGGTGGATACTGACATACTTTATCTGGGACGCGGACTGTATCTCTATAATGTTCCCCAATATGGTTACTTGTTCCCGAGAGACAACTATGAGGGAAGTTTTAACTATCTTGAAACGGATGACGGGGTGAATACTGACTCATGGCTGCACCAAAAGGGAGGCATGGTAATCCTGAAATGTGGTTGGCCGGAGGAAACGGCAGATGCTGATCCGAATAATGAAGAATTCTCAAAGACCCATATCAACGAAATCACCATATTCAACAACACCCCTTCCATGGATGCCTCGTTGAGTACACATCAGTATATGCCCCAACGCCCGATCTACCTGTTTGCCAATCCGAACAAGATACCCGCCACGGACAACCTGCCGGCAGAACCGTCAACAAGCGAAGTAAAGGGTTACTACCTGAAGATCATGGCGCACATGCACAGAACCGACGAGCAGGGTACTGCAGGACATCCGGGGAAGGTATTTTATGTGTCGTTGCCTGAGGTCAAGGCGAATGACAATTTGGAAGTGTATTCTACCATCTTCGTGGACGGCTATATAGGCATCCTCCCCCATTGGAAAATCACGGAATGGACAGCAGGGGGTGCCAACATAGGATTCAATTAAATAACGGATAAACATTTGGTCAATCATGAACAGATTAAGAAACTGCATCTTTTGGGTGGCGGGCATCCTTGTAATTCTGTCCGCCTCGTCATGCACAGATGATACGTTCCCAACCGGTCAGGGCACCCCGGACGGTGTGGACATGGGCAGAACGGTGGAGGTCACCATCCCTTTCAAGACGGGAAAGGGTATAGCCGCCGACATACAGACCCGTGCCGGCGGACCGGATTCACAGCTTTCGGGCATTATGGTGTTCATATATGAGAATACCGGAAAGCCGGAAACCGACAGGCGTGTAGGCTGGTACCTTTTCTCCAATCCGGCGAACGGCAGCCTGGAAAACAGTACGGGCGGATGGATACCGGATAGTGACGATCCAACCTGTGGAAAAATAAAATTTCACGTACCCGTGGGCGATTGTTATATCTATCTGATAGGAAACGCCACCGGTTCGTTTCTGGAATTCTTTCCGGGATTGAGTACCCCGGGCGGAAGCGAAGAGGACCGGCTGGCTACCTTGGAACAGTTTTGGACCGAGGGAACTCCCAGGTGGACCGGAAACATGAATACCGTAGACGGTTACCTGCCGTTGGTAGGAACCGTGAACAATGAGCGGGGAAATTGCACGGTACAGAGTGACGGGACTATTAAATACACAGGTACGGACGGTGAGGAGCATACGCTTGATCCGAAATCTACAGATGAATCGGATGACAATTCTTTTATTCTGAAGCGTCTGATGAGTAAGGTGACGGTAAATATCAAGGGAGGAGAAGGAGTCACTTTCACACCGAAGGATTATCGTTTCCGTCATGTGCCCACCTATGTGTCGCCCATCAATGCGGCATGGACTGACGAAGAGAAAGACCGAATTCCCGTAACCGATACCGAAACCGTGCCTTTTAGCATGCAGAGCAGTAACAGCTTCACCGTATATCTGCCTGAAAATGTACGGGAAGCGACCGGTACAATAGGTTCTTTTGCCGACCGTGAGGAGATTATCAAGGATACAGACGGAAAAAACACTTTGGAAACGGATGACGGGCATGAAGAGCACTACCAATTTAGAAACGCTCCGAAAAACTCCACTTACATGGAGATAACCGGACGCTTCGAAGGGACACACGATGGAAAGACCGTATCAGCCGACTGCCGTTACTTTATCCATTTCGGTGACTTTGGTGAGTCCAAAGGATATGGAGATTTTAGTTTAAGGCGCGACTACCACTATACATATAATATCACGGTGAACGGTGTGGAGGACATTTATGTAGAGGTAAATGACGATAAAGAGGCACCGGGAGCTGAAAGCATCGTGTTTGAGGGAGGTGTCCGCCAAAGACTGGACGCGCATTACGAACAGGTGGAAATGAAGTTTGATAAAAGCACATTGAGCAACGGAATATATATCTATGCCACTACACCGTATGGAAATATCGACTGTTTCTACAGACCGGGGACAAATGGTACAGGTACAATTGAAGGAAGTAGCTATACGCGGGAAAATGTGACAGACTATACTTCCTGGATCAAGTTCAGGAAACAAGGTAAAAAAGGAAGCTTGGCTCTTTACCACCCTGACGAAGTAAAGGATGTTCTTGCCACCCTGGATGACTTTTATAGCGGTAGTGAGCAAACGGCTTATTACACCTGCTTCGTGGACGAGTTTTATTACGAGAAGCATCCTGACAGAAAGCAGAGTAACACGATGATTCATCTGAGCGACTTTATCAATGCAGACGACCGTACTTTCAGCTTGGGCAGCCGGCTGAAGTATAGTGCGGACGGCAAGAGCGCCGTCGCTTCTGCGGTCTATGTGCTGCAACAACGCTCCATCGCCTGTTTCTATGACCTGAATGATATGAAAAGGAATAAATACGGGGTGGAGATTGTGGATGAGATCGGCCAGCTGGTAGGACCGATAACGTATGGGAACCCCAACTCTTCTACCATAGAAATGAAAGATGGACGGACAAATACGATAAATGAGATTGCAAACAACGGTGCTGTGAATTGGACAAAGAACGGCTTTTTGCTCAGTGACAATGACAACAGCCTTGTGGCAGGAAAAGAAAGATTAAGTTCAGAAGAAGCCTATTTGGCTTGCCTTACCCGCAACCGTGACCTTGACGGAAATGGAACGTTGGAAGATGACGAAATTCGTTGGTATAACCCCGCCCGCGACCAGGTTCTCGGTCTCTGGATTGGCGAACCGGCCATGCCTGCGGAGGCCGCCCTTTATCCAAGCTCTACTGAAGATTTGGCAAGACCTGCGGCAGGGAGTGCCTGGCCCATATTTACCAGTACAGGCGGTAATAACCGTGTGATTTATGGGGAGCAGGGAAGCTCCTTCGGAGATGCAGGCAGTGCTCCTAATGGCGGTTATGTGCGTGCGGTAAGAAATTTAGGGGCCGGAGTACCTGATGCTGAAAGTTATAGGCAGAAAGCGGATGCCTATTATGAATATAATTCCGGTAACCGTACTATTGAACTGTTTTTGACAGACAATGCCTTGCGTGCTTTCAGCAACCGCGAACTGGCTCCTCATAACGAAAGAAGCGTAGTCAACCGGCCACCGAAAATGTTCCAGGTAGCTGCACATCCGTTTATTGAGGAAGCGACTGAACATTGTAACGGAGGATTATTCGGGATAGGTGCTCATGATTTTTCTTATAGCAGGCTTCGAACAAGCCCCTGTCTGGAAGCGACAACGAACACAACAACAGTGGCACGAAACTATCCGGGTGATGGAGAAGACAATGTAACCACCGCCTCATGGCGTCTTCCCAACCAAAGGGAACTGGTACTTATGGTGATTGCCATGTCAACCGAAAAAGGAGTTTTGGATTATGAGAACGAGGATGATTACCAACATGTGAGTGCTACACATAAGCATGTTGCGAACATATATGACTATGAATCTAATTATCTCCTGCAATGCCGTACCGCTTTCTCCAATCCTGATTATCCGATTGACTCCAATAAGGATTCAAACGGCTATATGTATAATACAAAAACAGACCAGATACAGATATTTTGGGATACGGGATACGGTAGAGAGGATTACGGTCAAGGGACTGACGGAACTGCCGGTTATCTCTGTGTACGAGATGTCAGGTAATAGCACTTTTTAGATATTTTGTCCAAAGAGTTGTTTTTCTGGTTCATCCCGATCTGTATGGCAGGGCTCACATAATCCGGGCGTGTTGTTTCTTTCTCAACAAAATAGGAGGAAACAACACGCCCAAAAACAACCA